>PPYF01157735.1_pt1 | contig 25836 bp, 22 predicted proteins | sample 1559871 | NCBI WGS metagenome assembly PPYF01 (sample SAMN08240021, study PRJNA423297) | Human gut metagenome, whole genome shotgun sequencing project. | reverse complement strand
CCCGGCTCAAAGTCCTCGGGCAGGTTCATCAGCACAAAGCGGGTGGCGTTCCACAGCTTATTGGCAAAGTTGCGGGCAGCCTCCACCTTCTTTTCGATATAGCGCATGTCGTTGCCAGGGGTGGAACCATCCACCAGCATGAAGCGCAGGGCGTCGGCACCGTACTGGGCAATGACTTCCAGCGGGTCGATGCCGTTGCCCAGGCTCTTGGACATCTTGCGGCCCTGGCTGTCGCGGACGATGCCGTGGATGCACACGGTGCTGAAGGGTGCCTTGCCGGTGTAAGCAAGACCGGAGAAGATCATGCGGCTGACCCAGAAGCCGATGATATCGTAGCCGGTGACGAGGGTGTTGGTGGGGTAGAAGTATTTCAGGTCTGCGCTGTCCTCGTTGGGCCAGCCCAGGGTGCTGAAGGGCCACAGGGCCGAGCTGAACCAGGTGTCCAGCGTGTCGGGGTCCTGGGTGAGCTTGCTGCCGCCGCACTTGGGGCAGGTGCAGGGTGCGGTCTTGGCCACGACGGTCTCGCCGCAGTCATCGCAGTACCAGGCCGGGATCTGATGGCCCCACCACAGCTGACGGCTGATGCACCAGTCGCGGGTGCCCTTCATCCAGTTCATATAATTCTTGGTGAAGCGCTCGGGCACGAACTTGATCTCGCCCTTTTCCACGCTCTCGATGGCGGGCTTTGCCAGCGGCTCCATCTTCACGAACCACTGCTTGGACACCATGGGCTCAATGGTGGAGTGGCAGCGGTAGCAGGTGCCGACTTCGTGCTTCAGGGGCTCGATCTCCTTCAGGAAACCGCCCTCTTTCAGGTCGGCCAGGATGGCCTTGCGGGCCTCCAGGGTGGTCATACCGGCATACTTGCCGCAGTCCAGCACCTCGGGCTCGTTGATGGTATTTTTGCCGGAGGCGAACAGGGCATCCGCAGCAGCCTTGTCGGCGGCACCGGTCATGTGGCCGTCGTAGGTGAACACGCGCACGATGGGCAGGTCATGGCGCAGGCCGACCTCAAAGTCGTTGGGGTCGTGGGCCGGGGTGATCTTCACGACACCGGTGCCCTTGGTCATGTCGGCGTGCTCGTCGCAGACGATGGGAATCTCCTTGTTCAGCAGGGGCAGCACCACATGGCAGCCGTGGAGATGGGCGTACCGGGGGTCCTCGCCGTTGATGGCCACAGCGGTATCGCCCAGCATGGTCTCGGGGCGGGTGGTGGCCAGCTCCAGCATCTCGCCGGTCTCCTTGACCGGGTACAGCAGGTGCCAGAAGCTGCCGTCCTTCTCCTCGTACTCCACCTCGGCATCCGAGATGGAGGTGTTGCAGTGCGGGCACCAGTTGACCATGCGGTTGCCGCGGTAGATCAGGCCCTGGTCGTACAGGCGCACAAACACTTCCTTGACGGCCTCGGAGCAGCCCTCGTCCATAGTGAAGCGCTCACGGTCCCAGTCGCAGCTGCTGCCCAGCTTTTTCAGCTGGCTGACGATGCGGTTGCCGTACTTGGTCTTCCAGGCCCAGGCGCGCTCCAGGAAGCCGTCGCGGCCCACCATCTCCTTGGTCAGGCCCTCCTGACGCATGGCCTCCACCACCTTGGCTTCGGTGGCAATGGAAGCGTGGTCGGTGCCGGGCACCCACAGGGCGGCATAGCCCTGCATCCGCTTGGTGCGGATCAGGATATCCTGCATGGTGTTGTCCACGGCGTGGCCCATGTGCAGCTGGCCGGTGACGTTCGGAGGGGGCATAACGATGGTGTAAGGTTTCTTGTCGGGGTCGGCCTTCGTGTGGAAGTAGCCGCCGTCCAGCCAGAACTGGTAGATGCGGTCTTCCACCTGGCTGGGATCGTACTGTTTTGCGAGTTCTTTCATGGTGTCCTCCCAAAATTGTGATGAAGTGGGACGCAAAAAGCCGCCCCACGGAACGTTCCATGGGACGGCTTGTAAAAACATAACCGCGGTACCACCCAAATTGCACGGGAATGCTTCCCGTGCCGCTTGTTGTCCCGATAACGTGGGACCGGCCCGAGAGCGGCTACCCTTCCGGCTCACCGCTCCTGCTCAAAAGCGACAGCACACCGCACGGCCGTACCGGATTCGCAGCAGGGCTCCGGCTCTCTGAACGGCAAAAACAGCGCGCACTCTTTCTCATTGCATTTATAGAAAGAATATAGCGTTTTTTGTGCGATTTGTCAATCCTTTATTACTTCTTCCTTCAGGCGGGCGATGAGCCGCTCCATCAGGGCCACCCGGTTGAAGGGGGTCATCAGGTAAAATCCATCCGCATAGGGCAGGGCCGCTTTTGCCGCCTGCACCGAGATCTCGATGCCCAGTTCCTCCCCGGCGGCACGGTCCAGCCCGGCAAAGCGGTCGATGATGGCGGCGTCCACATGGATGCCGTTGACCTCGTTTTCCATAAAGATGGCGTTGCGCTGGCTCACCACCGGCAGGATGCCGGCCAGGATCTTTGCCTCCGGGCCAAGGGTCTGCCGGGCCTGCTGCAGGTTCTGCACGGCCTGCTCCGACAGCACCGGCTGGGTGAGGAAGCCGGTCATGCCGTTTTCCATCTTTTCCACGGCGCGGCGCAGCTCCACGTCAAAGTTGCGGGCATTCAGGTTCAGTGCGCCGAACACGGTCAGGGGCGAGGGCATCTCCCGGCCCTCCCCGGCCAGTGACACGATGTATTGGGCCAGCTTGCGGGAGTTGAACTGATACACGCTCTTCACCTCGTCCCGCTCGGCGGAGGGGATGGGGTCGCCGGTGATGGCCAGCACCTCCCGCACGCCCTCGGCGTACAGGCCCAGCAGCAATGCCTTGGTGGCGTTCAGGTTGCGGTCGCGGCAGGTCATGTGGGGCAGGGTGGGCAGGCCCAGCTCCCGGTGCACCCGGCAGGCCACCAGCGAGGAATCCATGCGCGCCCGTGCGATGGGGCAGTCGGCCACGGTCATCAGGTCGGTGCCGGCAGCCTGCAGGCGGCGCGCCCCTTCCAGATAGGCGGTCAGGTCGGCGTCCTTGGGGGAGTCCAGCTCCACGGCGATCACCTTTTTGCCGGACCGCAGCTTGCGCAGGAAGGCGTCATCGGTTTCCACTTCCGGACGGGAAACGGTGGAAATCTGTGCCGCCGGGATGATGGGCAGCCCCTCCGGCAGGGCATCCAGTGCCTTGCGCAGGGCCGCGATGTGGGCCGGGGTGGTGCCGCAGCAGCCGCCCAGGATGCGCACCCCCGCAGCGGCCAGCCGGGCCAGCTCGGAGGCAAAATAGTCCGGCTTGCCCCGGTACTGCACCTGGGTGCGGGTGACCACCGGATAGCCCGCGTTGGGCATGACCGACAGCGGGATGCCCACACTCCCCAGCTGCTGCACCAGCGTGCGCATGGCACCCGGTGCCGACACACAGTTCAGGCCCGCGGCATCCACAAGGCCGCTGTCCGCCATGCGGCGCACCAGTGCCCGGCAGTGCTGACCCTCGCGGGTGTAGCCGTCCGGCAGCACCGCAAAGGACACCTGCACAAAGGCATCCGGCACCGTCTCACGCAGAGCGCGCACGGCATCCAGAACACCGGTGTCGCTGCTCAGGGTCTCGAACAGGTAGTTCTTTGCCCCCAGGGCGGCAAACCGCCGCACCACCGCCGTATACACCTGGGCCGCCGACAGGCCCTCGGTGTCCGGGGCGGGGCCAAGGTCGGCAAACACGGCGGCGTCCGTCCCGGCCGCTGCCTCTGCGGCCAGCTTCCAGCCTGCGCCGGCCAGTGCCTCCCACTCCGGGTCCTGAGCCGCCGCCATGCGGGGCAGGCCGAAGGTATTCGTCTTGATGGCATCGGCTCCCGCCGCCAGATAGGCGCGGTGGACCGCCCGGATGCCCTCCGGGTCCAGCCGGTTTGCCTGCTCACATTCCCGGCCGGGGGCTCCTTTATAATAGGTGCCCATGCCGCCGTCGAACAGCAGCGGGCGTTTTTTCAGCAGCGTGCGTACATCGCTCATGGTGGTGGTTCTCCTTTTCCTACAAAAGCACTTGGCTTTCAGTTTAATGCAGAACGGGCGTCCGGTCAAGGGTTTTCTGCCCCGGCCGCTTGCAGGAACGCCGTTTTTGTGCTATCCTATGCATACTTTATGGAATGAGGGAGGGATGTGCCATGCGCCATGCCGGCACACAAGACATCGAAACGCCGCGGCTGCTCCTGCGCCGCCTGCTGCCGGAGGATGCACCGCAGATGTACGCCAACTGGGCCAGCGACCCGGAGGTGACCCGCTATCTGCGCTGGGAGCCCCACAAAAGCCCCGCCGAAACCCGGGAGCTGCTGGCCGCGTGGGCACTGCTCTACCCCAACCCGGACTATTACCAGTGGGCCATGGTGGAAAAGGCCACCGGACAGGTGTTCGGCTCCATCAGCCTGTACAATTCCCTGCCGGGGGAGCCTCAGCAAAAGACTGAGTGGCCGGGGCTGGACCTGACCGACGGCGTCTGGGAGCCGGGCTACTGCATCGGCCGGAAGTGGTGGAACAAAGGCTTCACCACCGAGGCTCTCCGCGCCGTCGTGGCGTACTGGTTCACCCGCACGGACAGCCGCTGGCTGGCCTGCGGCCATGCCGCCGCCAACCCCGCCAGCGGCCGGGTGATGGAAAACGCAGGCTTTGTGTACCACCACAACACGGTCTACCACAAATTCGACGGCACCCCGGTGGAATGCCGGAGCTATCTGCTGACGAGAAAAGCATTTGAGACAGCATAACTCCCCCAGTCATCGCTGCGCGATGCCAGCCCCCTCGGAGATGGGGCCTTTGGTGAAACCGGAACGTTTTCCTCTCTGTCAAAAGGCTTCCTCCCTGAGGGAGCTGGCGAGGAGCAGAGCGACGAGACTGAAGGAGTTTCCAAACAGAAAGGACTTATTTTGAGCGAACTTTACAATATTCTGACCGAGACCCCGCCCACCAAAGTGGTGCTGCTGGCGCTGGACCAGGGCCTGTGGGACTGTGAGCGCAGTCTGGCCGAGCTGGCCGCCCTGTGCGAGGCCAACCATATGGAAGCCGTGGCGCAGATCAGCCAGAAGCGCCAGACTCCGGAGACCGGCATCGTGCTGGGCAGCGGGAAGCTGGAGGAAGCCAGCCTTGCCGCGCAGGAGCTGGGGGCCGAATGCGCCGTGTTCGACGGCGAGCTGACCGGCAGCCAGATCCGCAACATCTCCACCGCGCTGGGCGGGCTGGAGGTCATTGACCGCACCATGCTGATTTTAGAGATCTTCCGCAGCCGTGCGGTGACCAACGAGGGCAAACTGCAGACCGAGCTGGCTCTGCTGCGCTACCGCCTGCCCCGTCTGCAGGGCATGGGCGAGGCCCTGAGCCGTCAGGGCGGCGGCGGTGGCGGCGGCGGCGGTGCCCGCCGCGGTGCCGGTGAGACCAAGCTGGAACTGGACCGCCGCCATGTGCACGCCCGCATCGACGCGCTGGCCGAGAAGCTGGCCGAGATGGAAAAGCGCCGGGGCGAGAGCCGCAAGGCCCGCGCCAAGACCGGCATGCCGGTGGTGAGCCTGGTGGGCTACACCAACGTGGGCAAGTCCAGCCTGATGAACGCCCTGTGCGGCCCCAGTGTGGCCGAAGCCGACATGCTGTTTGCCACCCTGGACCCCACCAGCCGCAAACTGGTGCTGCCCAGCGGCATGGCCGTGCTGCTGGTGGACACGGTCGGTTTTGTGTCCCGCCTGCCCCACAATCTGGTGGAGGCCTTCAAGTCCACGCTGGAAGAAGCCGCCTGGTCGGACGTCATCATCCGGGTGGCGGATGCCGGGGATGAGCAGCGCGAGGAACAGCTGGCCGTGACCGACGAGGTGCTGGACGGGCTGGACTGCACGGACATCCCCCGCCTGACCGTGTACAACAAGTGCGACAAGCCCAACACCCTGTCCTTCGACCCGGACATCCTGCTCACCAGTGCAAAGACCGGCTACGGCCTGGACACCCTGCTGCAGAAGCTGGACGAGCTGCTCAGCGACCGGGTGCACACCATCCGGGTGCTGCTGCCCTACGACAAGCTGGGCCTTGCCGCCCCCATGCGGGAGCGTGGCAGCGTGCAGGTGGAAGAATACCGGGAAGATGGCCTGTATCTGGAGGGCATCGTCAAGACCGAGGACCTGCACTGCTTTGAAGGGTACCTCGTGTAAAAAATAAAAAAGCCCCAACAAACACAAAAACCCGCCTGGCAGCGGGTTTTTGTGTATAGAGGGGTGGGAAAGTATATAAAGTGGTGAATCTCAATTTCACAGCAGGCCTTTGTGCGGGGCGCTGCCTTGCATGATGTATTATACGCGTTTTTTCTTTCTTGTCAAACCAGTTTTTTTCATTTTACTTTAAAATCATGCTTTACTTTTCCCGCAAAACTTTATATAATTAACGCAAAGCGAAACAAAAGCAAGGTTTTTCAACCTTTGTGCGTTTACGACAACAATAAAACTTTACTTTCAGAAAATTTTATACAATCCAACATATTTCAAAGGAGCATCTCCCATGGACGATCTGGATCGAAAAATTCTTTCCCTGCTGGCCAAAAACGCCCGCATGCCGGTCAAGGAGATCGCCGAGCAGGTCTCGCTGACCAGCCCGGCCGTGTCCAGCCGCATCCACAAACTGGAGACGGACGGCATCATCAGCGGCTACACCGTCACCCTGAACCGCCCGGCCGACCGCGTGTATGTGGACGCCCTCATCAGCCTGTCGGTGGCCCCCTCCAAGCAGGACGCCTTTCTCGAACTGCTGCAGAGCAGCCGCGAGGTTCTGCAGTGCTACCACGTCACCGGTGCCTATACCTTCCTGGTCAAGGTGAGCTGCGGCAGCATGCCCCAGCTGGAACACCTGATCCTGCAGTTCCAGAAGCTGGGCACCACCAGCACCCAGATCATCCTTTCCACCCCGGTGAATCACGGCGAGCTGGATGCGCTGATGCTGTGAGCCGTTCATAAAACTGTTACCATTTTCCTGCAATCCTCCGCGCGTCTGGTTCGTATATGGTATACCAGCCGCAAAACAGCGCACACTAGCCGTGCACTGCGGCGCAGCTCCGCCACACGAAGCACTGGATACGAAAGGACTACACGACTATGAAACGACTCATCGCCGCCCTGCTGGCAGGGCTGACCCTGTTTGCCCTTGTGGGCTGCTCCGCCGGCAGCAAGGCCGACTCCGCCGCCCCGAAGGATTATTCCCAGATCCTCCACGATGCCCGCACCGACGAGGAAAACGAATACGATATGATCTTCACCAAAGGCGAGGACGGAAAGTTCACCGCCATCGACGGCTACAGCGCCGAGTACGAGGCCGGCCAGCTGGACGACGAGGTGCGCAATCTGATGATGCCCCTGCTGAATCTGGAAGATGACATGTACACCGACCTTGCCGCCTCCGTCTCCTCCATGATGGTGCGCAGCTATGCCGTGGCCATCGTCAAACCCGCCGAGGGCAAGACCGACGCCGTGAAGAGCGCACTGGAAGCCTATGTGACCAGCGAGCAGCAGTCCATGGAGCACTATCTGGAAGATCAGTACCAGATCGCCAAGGCCGCCACCGTCACCGTGGCCCCCACCGGCGAAGTGATCCTGGTGTGCGCCGAGAACCACGACACCCTGCTGGCCAACATCGAAAAGGCACTGGCAGCGTAAGACCCATACAAATTTACCGCACTCCGCCGCGAGTGCGGTTTCTTTTTGCCCGCAACTGTGCTATACTGTTCCGGTAATCGTGCAGTTTTACAGGAGTAACCTTTATGTATAAAGCAACCATCGTCATCCCCAACATCAATGGCAAGGGCTGGCTCAAAGACTCCATCGAGTCGGTCTACGCCCAGACCGAGCAGAACTTCCAGCTCATCGTGGTGGACAACGGCTCCACCGACGAAAGTCTGGAACAGGCCCGCAGCTACTGCAGCCGGGCCAACTTCACCCTGATCGAAAACGGCACCAACACCGGCTTTTCCCACGCGGTGAATCAGGGCATCGCCATGGCCGAGAGCGAGTATGTGGTGCTGTTCAACAACGACGCCTTTGCGGAGCCCCAGTGGCTGGCCGAACTCATCCGCACCGCCGAAACCGACCCCAAGATCTTTGCGGTGCAGAGCCTGATGATCCGCCACTTTGACCGGGAGCTGGCCGATGACGCCGGGGACTATGTGACCTGGATGGGCTTTGCCTGCAAGACCGGCGACGGCCGCCGTGTCAGCCGCTACACCAAACAAAAGCGTATCTTCTCGGCCTGCGGCGGGGCTGCGCTGTACCGCAAGCGCATTCTGGACGAGATCGGCACCTTTGACGAAAACTTCTTTGCCTACTTTGAGGATGTGGATCTGAGCTGGCGTGCCAACAACGCAGGTTACAAAAACGTGCTCTGTCCCACGGCAAAGTGCTACCACATCTGCGGAGCCAGCACCGGTGCCGTGCGGTACAACGCCTTCAAGAGCCAGCAGAGCGGCCGCAACAGCATTCTGCTGCCCCTCAAGAACGAGCCGCTGCTCATGCTGGTGTTCAACTTCATCCCGCTGGCCGTGGGCTACCTGCTCAAGTGCTACAAGTTCCACAAGCAGGGCTTTGGCGAGGCGTGGGACAAGGGCATGCACGAAGCCTTCGCCCTGCTGAAAGAGGGCAGGCTGGGCAAGCGCCCCTTCCGCTGGCGTGACCTGCCCCACTACCTCCTCATGGAACTGTGGATGATCTGGAACATGGTGCCCTACCTGTGGTACCGTCTGGTGGTCGTGCGGTTCGATCTGAAATAACTCCTTCCGTCACGGCTTACGCCGTGCCACCACCCTCAGCGAGGGAGGCTTTCTCAAAAAAAGACACCCGGCTGTGATGTTTCACAGTCGGGTGTTCGTTTTTACAGGTATTATGCAGCCGTGCTGGAAGCGCCGTTATCGGCGGCATCTGCTTCGGCGGCGGTGCTGTCAGCAGCCGGCTCGTCCAGGTTCTGGGTGTCCGGCTCGGCAGCTGCGTCCGAAGCAGCATCGGAAGCCGCCTCCGAGGAACCGGCGGTGGCCAGGATGGCATCCTGCACATCGCTTTCGGCCATGGGCTGCGGCTGGCTGGCGGCCTCGGTGCTCGCCGTGCTGTCAGGCTTGGTCTCGCTCTCGGTCAGACCGGTGAGATACCAGCTGCCGCTCTGGCGCTCGAACAGGTAATCCATATACTTGGTGGGCGTGTCCGAGGACTGGTTGATGATGCTGTCATCGGTGCTGGAGGTGGGAATATAGCCCACGGTAACGTGCAGCTGGCCGCTGCGCTTGAACAGCTTGGTGACCACGGCGCGGTAATAGCCCACCGTACCGGTGACCGGGATCTTGTAGCACTGGCTGCTCTCGTCAAACTCGATGGTCATATCTTCCATCTCGAAGCTGCGGTGGGTCAGCTTGAAGCTGGGGCCCACCAGCCGGGCCAGATAGGCGTCCACTTCCACCGAGGGCAGCAGCAGCTGTTCGGTGTCGGGGTCGGTGTTGTAGTTATCAAAGCCGCCCTGCGTCTCCTGGATGTTGTAGATGCAGCCCCACACGGCAGCTTCCCGCAGGGTCAGGTCGTCGATGTTCTCGATGCCGTCAAAGGGCATAGGGTCAAACAGCACCAGACCCTCCAGCTTGTCCTCGTATTCCTGCTTCTGGGCGGTGTCATCGAACAGGTTGGCCACCAGTCCCACACCGGCCCGCAGCACGGTCACAAACCCCACCAGAACCAGGATCGTGATCAGCAGGCCCAGCGCCTGCCGCCCCCGGCGGCGCTGCAGCCGGGCGTGTTCTTCCGGGGTGATATAATGTTTTGTCATGGTTTTTTATCTCCCAAGGTTTTATTGCTGACTTTCAGTATACCACAGGGCAGCGCAGAGTGCAAAACCCTGCCCATGGTTTTTTTGTGAAAACCCCACTGCGCGGTTACTCCCAGTCCTTCCACACATCGGGCTGGTAGCCCACGGTGGCCTTGCGGCCGTTGCGCACGATGGGGGTGCGCAGCAGCTGCTGGTTCTCAAACAGCTTGTCCTCTTTCTGCCAGTCGATGAGCGCCTCCAGCAGTGCAAGGGTCTGCTTGTCCTTGGCGTTGGGGTTCACCATCTTTTCCCAGCCGCCCAGGGCGCGGGCCACATTGTCGAACTCGCCGCGGCTCATGCCCTTTTCCTTCAGGTCGATCATCTGGAATTTGATGCCCCGCTCCTTGAAATAGCGCTGGGCCTTTTTGGTATCAAAGCACTTTGTGGTGCCAAAAATCTGAATGTTCATCGGTCTCTGTCCTCCTGAGCTTCCATTATACCACAGCCGCCCGCAGGTGCCTAGCATATTTCGCACCAAAACCGCCCATACTGGCAGCAGACATCATCCGAAGGAGGCAGATTTTATGATCGCATTCGTTGACCCGGACCTGTGCATCGGCTGCACCCAGTGCGCCGGGCTGTGCCCCGCCGTATTCCACATGGAGGGCGTGCTGGCCGTGGCCGAGCCCGGCCCCATCCCGCCGGAGGAAGTGCCCCAGGCGGTGGACGCCGCCAACGCCTGCCCGGTAAGCGCCATCCGCATGGAGGAATAAAACAGCGGCGAACTTGACAAGACGAAGAAAAAGCACTATACTACAAACAGAAAAGGTGCTGTCCGCATGGTCAGCTCCTTCCGGTTAGGTCAATAAGAATGACCGCTCAGGTTTCGGAGTCTGGGGCGGTCATTTCTTATTGTTATGGATTTCTTTGAAGATTGACCAAGCGATCTGAAATGTAACATACACGGTTCCACCGATGAGGGTGAGCAGTGCGAGCACTTCATTCAACTCCATGGTACATCCCCCCTTCCGCGTTTGCGTCAGGGGAAACCAGAAACAACAAGATTTTCACGTCCCCCGGACGCTTGCCGGAGGGAGCTAGACCACCTGTAATTGCAGACAGCACCTTAACGCCGCCTTTCTGGGCGGCGTTTTTAGTTTAACACACTTTCTTATAAATTACAATCTACAGCATTTTCTGCAATTTTCTCCCGCCGGGGCCGATTTTGTGCTATACTATAGGATGTGAAATTATGGAACGGAGGACTGTATGCTATGCGCTTACTGGTCATTGACGGCAACAGCATTGCCAACCGCGCCTTTTTTGGCATCAAGCTGCTGACCACCAAGGACGGCCGCTATACCAATGCGATTTACGGCTTTTTGAATATCCTGCTCTCCCTGCTCAAGGAGTGCGAGCCCGACGAGGTGGCCGTGGCCTTTGACCTGAAGGCTCCCACCTTCCGGCACAAAATGTACGACGGCTACAAGGCCACCCGCCACGGCATGCCGGAGGAGCTGGCCCAGCAGATGCCGGTGCTCAAGGAGCTGCTGGCAGACCTGGGCTACCGCACCGTCACCGCCGAGGGCTGGGAGGCCGACGACATCCTGGGCACGCTGGCCGCTGCCTGCGCCGCCCGGCAGGATGACTGCTTCCTGGCCACCGGAGACCGCGACAGCCTGCAGCTGGTGAGCGACACCACCACGGTGCTGCTGGCCGCCACCGTGATGGGCCGCAGCAAGACCGTGACCATGGACGTGGACGCCATCCACGAAAAATACGGCATTGAGCCCAAACAGCTCATTGAGGTGAAGAGCCTGATGGGCGACACCTCCGACAACATCCCCGGCGTGAAGGGCATCGGCGAAAAGACCGCCCTGAGCCTGGTGCAGACCTTCGGCTCGCTGGAAGGCGTGTACGCCAACCTCGACGACAAGCGCATCAAGCCCAAGCAGCGGGAGCACCTCATGGAGGACAAGCCCATGGCCGAGCTGAGCCACACGCTGGGCACCATCCGCACCGATGCGCCCATCGACACGGCCGAGGGCAGCTACGCCGTGGGCGAGGGCAACAAGGCCGCCGCCGTGCGCCTGCTGCAGGAGCTGGAGATCCACTCGCTGATCCCGCGCTTCGGGCTGGACGGTGTGGCCCCGGAGGCCGCCCCGGAAGAACAGGCCGTGGAGCTGCCGGAGGCAGAGCTTGCCGCCCTGCCCCTTGCCCCGTCCGGGCACTATCTGGTGGCCTCCCGCCCCGCCGTGATGGGCAAGCAGGGCACCCGCAACGTGATGCTGCAGCCGGAGAGCTGGTACGCCGTGCAGGACACCACCGTCTACCCGCTGGAGGACGCTGACCTGCTCCGCCTGCTGGACAACGCCGACGTCACACTGGACGTGTTCAATTCGGCTCCCCTGTACGCCAGAGCCATGGCCGCCGGCGGCTGGGGCAGCAGCATCCGGTGGGACGGCAAGCTGGCCGCCTACCTGCTGGACGCCTCAGCGTCCAAGTATCAGGTGGGAGAACTGGTGCCCAGCTACAAGGCCGCTGCGGCCTTCACCTGCGCCGACTACCCGGACGCCGGACGTCTGGCCGACCTGTTTGCCAAAATGAAAGCCGAGATCACCGCCTGCGGCGAGGATGCCCTGTACAACGACATTGAGTTCCCGCTGGCGCAGGTGCTGGCGGACATGACCCGCATCGGCGTGCTGGTGGACCGGGACGGCATCGAGCAGTTCGGCGTGCGGATGCGCACCGAGCTGGAACAGGTGCTGGCCCGCATCCACATGGAGACCGGCAGCACCAGCTTCAACCCCAACAGCCCCAAGCAGCTGGGCGAGATGCTGTTCGACACCATGGGCCTGCCCCATGGCAAAAAGACCCAGCGCGGCTGGTCCACCGACGCCGAAACGCTGGAGAGCCTGCGGGAGTACCCGCTGGTAGAGGACGTTTTGCAGTACCGCGCGTACCAGAAGCTGAACTCCACCTATGTGGAGGGCCTGCTCAAGGTCATCGGCGAAGATGGGCGCATCCACTCCACCTTCAACCAGACCGAGGCCCGCACCGGACGGCTCTCCTCCGACAACCCCAACCTGCAGAACATCCCCATCCGCACCGAGCTGGGCAGCCAGCTGCGGGCCTACTTCATCGCAAAGCCGGGCTGTGTGCTGGTGGACGCCGACTACAGCCAGATCGAGCTGCGCATCCTGGCCCACATCACCGGGGACGAACACATGCAGCAGGCCTTCCTGAACGGGGAGGACATCCACCGCAGCACCGCTGCCAAAATTTACGGCATCCCCCAGAGCGAGGTGACGCCCCGGCTGCGTTCCAGCGCCAAGGCCATCAACTTTGGCATCATGTACGGCAAGGGTGCCTACAGCCTGGCCAAGGACATCGGGGTGACCGTCAAGGAAGCAGACGCCTTCCTCAAAAACTATCTGGCCGCCTTCCCCAATGTGAGCGGTTATATGGACAAGACCATTGCCGACGCCAAGGCGAACGGCTATGTATCCACCCTGTTCGGCCGCCGCCGGGCGCTGCCGGAGCTGGCAAGCTCCAACTTCAACGTGCGTTCCAGCGGTGAGCGCATGGCCCGCAACACCCCCATTCAGGGCACGGCGGCCGATGTGATCAAGCTGGCCATGGTGCGGGTGTGGAAGCGCCTGCGGGACGAAAAAATGGAAAGCCGCCTGATCCTCACCGTCCACGACGAACTGATCGTGGAAGCCCCGGAAGCGGAAGCCGAAAAGGCTGCGCAGATCCTGCGGGAGGAGATGGAGGGCTGCGTGCAGTACGCCGTGCCCCTGAGCACCGATGTGCACGCAGGCAAAAACTGGCTGGAGGCCCATTGAACATGATCGTTTTAGGAATCGAATCCACCTGCGACGAGACCGCCGCAGCTCTGGTGGAGGACGGCCGGCATCTGCTGAGCAACGTCATCTCCACCAGCGTGAAAGAACAGGCCCTGTACGGCGGCGTTGTGCCGGAGATCGCCAGCCGCCGCCACTGTGAGTTCATCAGTGCCACCGTCAAAAAGTCCCTGTTGGACGCAGGCAAGACCATGGACGACGTGGACGCCGTGGCCGTCACCTTTGCGCCGGGCCTCATCGGCGCGGTGCTGGTGGGCGTGAACTTTGCCAAGGGGCTTGCCTACTCGGCGGGCAAGCCTCTGGTGCCGGTGCACCACCTGCGGGGCCACATCGCCGCGCTCTACCTGACCCACCCGGAGCTGAAACCGCCGTTCCTCTGCCTGGTGGCCTCCGGTGGGCACAGCCACATCGTGGAAGTGCAGGACTACACCCACTACCACATTCTGGGCCACACGGTGGACGATGCCGCCGGAGAAGCCTTTGACAAGGTGGCCCGCACCCTGGGTCTGCCCTACCCCGGCGGGCCGAGTGTGGCCAACGCCGCCAAGACCGGCGACCCCAAGGCCTACCGCCTGCCGGTGCCCCATGTGGAGGGCAAGTATAACGTGAGCTTCTCCGGCCTGAAAACCGCCGTGCTCAACGAGGTGAACAAGGCCCAGATGAAGGGCGAAACGGTCAACGTGCCGGACCTTGCCGCCAGCTTCCAGGAGCGCATTGCGGGCATCCTGGCCGAAAAACTGCTGCTGGCTGCCGCCGACACCGGTGCAAAGCAGGTGTGTCTGGCGGGCGGTGTGGCCGCAAACGGCCGCCTGCGCCAGCTGGTGAACGACGGTGCCCAGAAGCTGGGGGCCAAGGTCTACCTGCCGGAGCTGAAATTCTGCGGCGACAACGGTGCCATGATCGCCGCACAGGGCTACTACCAGTACATCGCGGGCCACACCGCCGGGCTGGAGCTCAACGGCCTGCCCACCCTGCCCATTGATTACGAATAAAAACCAAAAAAGACCCCTCTCAGGCGCTGCGCGCCAAACTCCTTCCGCCTCACTTCGTTCGGCACCTCCCTCTCAGAGGGAGGCTTTCGCGCGGCGATGAACCTTGCTGTAACACGATAAAGTTTCCCCTCCTGTCAAAGGCTCCCTCCTTGAGGGAGCTGGCACGGCGTGAGCCGTGACTGAGGGAGTTTTAGGAGGTACTCACCATGCCCGAAACCAATCCCATCCTGCAAAGCCTGTATGCCCGCAAGTCTGTGCGGGTGTTTGAAGAAAAAGCCATCCCGGCCGGAATGAAGCAGGCCATTCTGGAAGCTGCCGCGCAGGCCCCCTCTGCGGGCTGCCAGCAGCTGTACACCATTCTGGACATCACCGACCCGGCCCTGAAGGCCGCGCTGGCCGACAGCTGCGACCATCAGCCCTTCATTGCCAAGGCCCCGCTGGTGCTGGTGTTCTGCGCCGACTGCCGCAAGTGGTACGACGCCTACAAGGAAGCGGGCTGCACGCCCCGCACGCCGGGCGTGGGCGATTTGATGCTGGCTGTCACCGACACCGCCATTGCCGCCCAGAACGCCGTGGTGGCCGCCGAAAGCTTTGGCATCGGCTCGTGCTACATCGGCGATATCATGGAAAACTGCGACACCCAGCGCAGTCTGCTGCACCTGCCGGACTATGTGTTCCCAGCGGTGATGCTGGTGTTCGGCTGGCCCACCCAGCAGCAGAAGGACCGCCCGAAGCCCCAGCGCTGCGCCATGGAGCATATCGTGCACGAAAACGGCTACCGCACCATGGACGGTGCCGAGCTGCGCGACACCTTCGGCTACAAGGCCAGCACCTCCGGTTTTGATGCGTGGTGCACGGCCTTCCACAACCGCAAGTACGACTCCGGCTTTGCCCGCGAGATGAGCCGCTCGGTGGCGGAATATCTGGAACAGTACAAATAAAACAATGGGCTGTTGAAAAAGGTCAGTTCCCTCGCCCTCTCCGTCTTTGCTTTGCAAATCCACCTCTCCCAAAGGGAGAGGCAAGATGCGTTGCGGCTAAGCCCTTGGCTCTCCCTTTGGGAGAGCTGGCGCGTGAGCGCCTGAGAGGGCGAGCACGGTAAAAATAAAAGCAAGCGTATCACTTTTTATCAAAATCAAAATTTTGATGGAACCTGTGATGCGCTTGCTTTTTTGATGTCATTCGATTTTTCGCTTTACTTGTTGAAATATTCCTGTGCGCGCTGCGCGGCGTTGTTGATGCAGTCCCGCAGCTCGTCCAGCGTATCGAACTTCTTGCTAGGACTCAGGTAGGCGTGGAACTCCACCACCGGGTCGGTGCCGTACAGGTCACCGGAAAAGCCGGGGATGAAGGTCTCGCAGGTCACCTTGGTGGCGTCGTCGTTCACGGTGGGGCGGCTGCCCAGACCGGTGGCCGAAGGATACCAGGTGCCGTTCACCAGCGTGCGGGTAATATAGATGCCGCTGCGGGGCATCTGGAAGCCCTGGGGGTACAGCTGGTTGATGGTGGGCACCCCCAGCGTGTGGCCCAGGCCCGCGCCGTGCTGCACCGCAAAGCGGATGGCGTAGGGCATGCCCAGCATGGCGTTGGCCGCCGGGATGTCGCCGCCTTCCAGCGCGGTGCGGATGCGGGTGGAGGACACCGGCTTTTCCTCGAACTGTGCCATGGGCACCACCACCACTTCCACGCCCAGCGGAGCGCACAGCTTGCGCAGCAGCTCCGGCGTACCGGCGGCCTTGGCCCCGAAGGTGAAGTTCTCGCCGCAGAACAGGGCTTTTGCATGGCAGTTTTCCACGATGCTGCGCACGAACTGTTCCGGGCTGAGGCCCTTGATCTCCTCAAAGTCCGGCGTGAGGTAATACTCCACGCCCAGGCTGGCGATCAGCGCGTGCTTGTCCGCCGAGGACAGCAGGCGCTTGCCCTTCATTTTGTTGTCCACCGGCAGCCGGAAAGTAAATACCGCCGGGGCAGCCCCGTGGGCTCTGGCCCACTGCACCGCACCGTCGATGACGGCCCGGTGGCCGATGTGGATGCCGTCGAAGTAGCCCATGGCCACGGCGGTGCCCTGTGCGGGGTCTGCCAGCGGCAGCGGGACGAACTGTGAAATGATCTGCATGGGTATTGGTTTCCTTTTTTTCTTGTCAATTCCGTTCCACGAACAGTTTTTCCACCCGGAGCACGCCCCCGGTGATGTTGGCCAGCCCCAGGAACTGCCCGGCGGCATTGCGCACCCGGTAGCGGCCATCCGCTGCGGGGTAGCGGCTGGTGGGGCAGCCGTTGTACAGGTGCTGTTCCACCCAGGGCTCCACCACCAGCAGCGGCAGCGGGATGAACACGCTTTCCACCGGCAGCATCAGCGCTTCCAGGGCCGCAGGCCCCTGCTCTTTCGCCGCAAGGATCTCTTCCAGCGTGTGGGCGTCGGCCTCGGTGTACAGCCCGGCGCAGGTGCGCCGCAGGGCGCTCATGGTGCCCTTCTGGCCCAGTGCGTCGGCAATGTCCTCCAGCAGGGTGCGGATGTAGGTGCCCTTGGAGCAGGTTACCTCCAGCACATATTCGTTTTCGGCGGGGCTGCCGCCGTAGGTGATGCTGTAGATCTCGATGGGGCGGGCCTTGCGCTCCACGGTCTTGCCCTCGCGGGCCAGCTTGTAAAGGGGCTGGCCGCCCACCTTGACCGCCGAGTACATGGGCGGCACCTGCATCTGTTTGCCCACGAACTGCGGCAGCACGGCCTGCAGTTCCCGCTTCCCTGCTGTGACGGGGGCCGTTTCCAGCACCGTGCCGGTGATGTCGCCGGTGTCGGTGCGCTGGCCCAGCCGCAGCACGGCGCGGTAAGCCTTGTCATGGTCCAGCTGCAGGTCCACGGCCTTGCTGGCACCGCCGCAGAACACCGGCAGCACGCCGGTGGCCATGGGGTCCAGCGTGCCGCTGTGGCCCAGCTTGCGGGTGCCCAGCACGCCGCGCAGCTTTGCCACCACATCAAAACTGGTCCAGTCCATGGGCTTGTCCACGATCAGGATGCCCTGCATTTATGCGTCCTCCTGCGGTGCGTCCAGCTCGGCTTCCACCTCGGCCAGGATCGCATTCTTGGCGTTTTCCAGGTTGCCCAGCAGCTCGCATCCGGCAGCGCGGTTGTGGCCGCCGCCGCCCAGACGCCGCGCAATGGCGCAGGCGTCCACGCCCTTGGCGGTGCGCACGCTGATGCGGTAGCTGCCGCCGGGCTGCTGACGCAGGGTCAGGCCCACCTTCACGCCCTCGATGCTGATCGGCAGGCTGGTCAGCTCTTCCAGGTCTGCCGGGTCCACGCCGGTCTGCTCGATCTCATCCCGGGTGAGGTAGATCAGGGCGCAGCGGCCGTCCAGATAGTATTCCAGATGGTTGCGGGCGATGCGCTCGGCCTCCATGCGGGCCCGGGGCTTGGTGTCGAACAGCAGGGTGTTCAGCTCTTCCACATGGCAGCCCGCCTCGATGAGCTTTGCCGCCACAAGGTGGGTGTTGGCCGTGGTGGCCGAGAACCGGAAGCATCCGGTGTCGGTGGCCACGCCGGTGTACAGGCAGTCGGCAATGTGCGGGGTGATGTCCACCCCCATTTCCAGAATGACCCGGTACATCAGCTCTGCGGCCGCAGCGGCAGACTCGTCCAGCAGGGTAAAGTCGGCATAGCCGCTGTTGCCCGCGTGGTGGTCGATGCACAGATCGACATGGCGGCTGTAGCGGGGCACGCCGTTGCCCTCGCCGAACAGCTGCAGCCCGGCCACGTCCACGGCAACCACCGTTTCCGGCTCGAACTCGCCCTTGAACAGGTGCGCATTGGTAAAGGCATAGCGGGTCGGGATCGTGTCGGAGCAGAGCACCGCTGCGTTCTTGTCCAGAGCTTTCAGGGCATAATACAGGGCGCTGCCGCAGCCGACGGTATCACCGTCCGGGTTTTTGTGGCACAGGATCAAAATGTTGTCGGCAGACTTCAGGCGCTGGGCCATCTGCTGCACACTCAACGGTTCCGTCATCCGATGTTCCATCCTTTCCGCAAGGCTGTAAAGTGTGTTTTACTCCTCGGTCTCCCCGGCTTCGGGCTGTGCCTCGGCCTCACCGCTGACGTTCAGGCTGCGCAGCAGCTCATTGATGTGGGCTGCATAGGCGGCACCGTCGTCCTCCACAAAGATGAACCGGGGTGCTTTGCGGATGTGCATCTTCTTGCTCACTTCGGTGCGCACATGACCGGCGGCGCGGTTCAGCGCCTCGATGGCGGGCTTGGGGCCGTCCGCGCGGCCCATCACGCTCACATACACCTTGGCCACATCCAGGTCGGGGGTCACGTCCAGACGGGTGACGGTCAGCAGGCCGCCCTCCAGCCGCGGGTCCTTCAGACGCCCGATGATGGCAATGATCTCGCGCTTCATATCCTGCGCCAGACGGCCCATATTTTTCTGAGACATTCGGTTTCTCCTTTAAACAAACTTCTCTGGCATCGTTGCCGGTGCCAGAGAAATCCTCAAAAAATCTTAGTCGCGGTACTCTTCCATCTTGAAGGCCTCGTACACGTCGCCTTCCTTGACGTCGGCAAACTTCTCCAGGGTCACGCCGCACTCGTAGCCCTCGGCCACTTCCTTGGCGTCATCCTTGAAACGCTTCAGGGATGCGATCTCGTCCTCGGCAATGACGATGCCGTCACGGACCACACGGACCTGGCTGTCACGGGTGATCTTGCCGCTGGTGACGCGGCAGCCTGCAACGGTGCCCACGTTGGAGATCTTGTACACCTGACGGACCTGCAGCTCGCCCAGAGACACCTCGCGGAACTTGGGAGCCAGCATACCCTTCATAGCGTCGGTCACGTCGTTGATGGCGTCGTAGATGACGCGGTACATGCGCATTTCCACCTTGGTGGCAGCGGCTTCTTCCTTGGCCACGTTGTCCGGGCGCACATTGAAGCCGATGATGATGGCGTTGGAGGCATCGGCCAGGTCCACATCGGACTTGCTGATGGCACCGACACCGGCATGGATGACCCGCACCCGCACTTCGTCGTTGGAGATCTTCTCCAGGCTCTGCTTGACGGCCTCGGCAGAACCCTGCACGTCGGCCTTGACCACGATGGCCAGCTCCTTCATGTCGTTCTGTGCCATCTGGCTGAACAGGTTATCCAGGGTGACCTTCTGGAAGGAGGAGAACTGCTTCTCCTTGGCGGCAGCGATGCGCTGCTCGGCCAGCTCACGGGCCAGGCGCTCATCCTCGACGGCCTCGAACAGGTCGCCTGCCTCAGGCACAGCGGTCAGGCCGGTGATCTCCACAGGGGTGGAGGGGCCGGCATCGCTCAGCAGCTTGCCCTTGTCGTTGCGCATGGTACGCACGCGGCCCACGGCAGTACCGGCAATGATCACATCGCCAGAGTGCAGGGTGCCGTTCTGCACCAGGATGGTGGCAATGGGGCCCTGGCCCTTGTCCAGACGGGCCTCGACCACCGCACCCTTGGCGCGGCGGTTGGGGTTGGCCTTGAGCTCCATGACCTCAGCTTCCAGCGCGATGCGCTCCAGCAGGTCGTTGATGCCCATACCGGTCAGGGCAGACACCGGGATGCAGGCCACATCGCCGCCCCAGTCCTCGGTGATGATGCCGTACTTGGTCAGGCCTTCCATCACGCGCTCGGGGTTTGCGGTGGGCTTATCCATCTTGTTCATTGCCACGATGAGCTTGACGTTTGCAGCCTTGGCGTGGTTGATGGACTCGATGGTCTGGGGCATGATGCCGTCGTCGGCAGCCACCACCAGAACGGCGATATCGGTCATGTTGGCGCCGCGGGCACGCATGGAGGTGAATGCCTCGTGGCCCGGGGTATCCAGGAAGGTGATCAGGCTGTCGTTGACCTTGACCTGATAGGCACCGATGGCCTGGGTGATGCCGCCGGCCTCGCCTGCGGTAACGTTGGTCTTGCGGATGGCATCCAGAATACTGGTCTTGCCGTGGTCAACGTGGCCCATGACGCAGACCACCGGGGGACGCTCCACCAGATCCTCCTGCGAATCCTCTTCCTGGGTGAACAGGCGCTCCTCGATGGTCACATGCACCTCGTGCTCGACCTTTGCGTGGAACTCCTCGGCCAGCAGGGATGCGGTATCAAAGTCGATGACGTCGTTGATGGCGTGCATCTCACCCATCTGCATGAACTTGGCAATGACCTTGCCGGCCTGCTGCTTCAGGCGGGCAGCCAGCTCACCGACGGTGATCTCGTCGGGGATCATCACCTTCAGCTGTGCGTTGCGGGCCTTTTCCAGCTGGATGCGCTGCAGGCGCTCGAACTCGGTCTCGCGCTTGCCCTTCTGGAACTGCTGGCGCTGGCGCTGGCCGCGCTGGGTGAACTTCTGTTTGTTGCCCTGCGGGGTGGGCTTGCGGCGGTTCTCGGGGTTCTTGGTGGAAGCCAGATCGTCGTAACGGACGTCGAAGCGGTCCACATTCATGTCCACGGTGCGGGTGTCCACGGTCACCTGATTGTCCTCGCGGCGCACCGACACAGCCTGTGCCGGGGCAGTGGATGCCTTGGCACCGGTCTCACGAGCCAGCTCGCTGAGGGAAACGGTCTTTTCCTCACGCTTCTTGTGCTGCTCGTTCTTCTTGTCGCCGTGCTTGCTGCCGGCCTTTGCCTGCTGGTTCTGCTGGGCAGCGGGCTGTGCCTTCTGCTCCGGCTTCTTTTCAGCAGGCTTCTGGGCGGGCTTTTCCTCGGCCTTGGGAGCTTCCGGCTTCTTTTCCGTCTTCTTCTCCGCCTTCTTTTCGGCAGGCTTCGGCTCCTCCTTGGGGGCCTTGGCGCTGTTCAGGAACTCGTTCAGGTCGGTCACGCTGCTGTCCTTGCTGAACTTCTCCAGCAGGTAGTTCAGCTCGTTCTCTTCCAGATTGGAGCTGTTCTTCTTGCCGGTGCTGCCCATGGCAGCCAGCTCGTCCAGAACCTTCTTGGCAGAGAGGTTCAGGTCCTTTGCATTTTGATTGCTCCGCAGTCCGACAGGCGGTCGAAGCAGAGCTTTGCGAGGTTGCGGTCGGTCACCGCGTAAACAGCCACCGCCTTGCGGCTGATGTCGGCCAGCCGGTCCTGGGTCAGCGGCATGGTGATCACATCCACCAGATCGCCCACGGCGTAGTTCAGGCGCTGCACGGTCTTGGCGCTGGCGTCGGATGCGGTCATCACCAGCCAGGCCTTGCCCTTGACGCAGGCTTCCTCCACGGCGTCAAAGCCCATGGTCAGCGCACCGGCCTTGCGGCACAGGCTCACGGCCTGGAACAGGGCTTCTTCCGGGGCCAGCGCAGGTTTTGCGGGGGTGTTATTCTTTTTCGGCATTCCGGGCAGCCTCCTTTGCGGCTTGGGTCAGCTGGGCTTCCAGCGCCTCGTATACTTCGGCGGGAACCGGCTGCTCAAAGCAGCGCTCCAGCGCCTTCTTCTTTTTTGCCTTGGCCAGGCAGGCGGGGTCCGGGCAGAGGTATGCGCCGCGGCCCGGCTTTTTGCCCACCAGATCAATGCTGATCTCTCCGCTGGGTGCACGCACCACACGCACCAGCTCCTTTTTGGGGCGACTGGTCATGCAGCCGATGCACTGGCGGGCAGGGATCTTTTTCTGTGCCATCCGGTTTCCCTCCTTTGGCATGCGGTGCCGGGCTTATTCGGCGTCGGCAGCTTCTTCCTTCTTCTGCGGCTCTTCGTCCTCGCCGTAGTAGCCGCTCTCCGGGCGGATATCAATGTTATAGCCGGTCAGGCGTGCGCACAGGCGGGCGTTCTGGCCCTTGTTGCCAATGGCCAGGCTCAGCTGCTGGTCGGGCACGGTCACGCGGCAGGAGCGGGTCTCGCCGGGCAGCAGCTCCACCTTGACCACCTTGGCGGGGCTCAGGGCTGCGGAGATGAACTCGGAGACGTCCTCGCTCCACTTGACGATGTCGATCTTCTCGCCGCCCAGCTTCTCGACCACAGCGGCCACGCGGCTGCCGTGCTCGCCGATGCAGGCAGAGACGGGGTTGACGTTGGGGTCCTTGCTCCACACGGCCATCTTGGTACGGGCACCAGCCTCACGGCTGATGGCCTTGACCTCCACGGTGCCGTCAAAGATCTCGGGCACTTCCAGCTCAAACAGGCGCTTGACAAGGCCGGGGTGGGTGCGGCTGATCATGACGCGGGGGCCGCGCTCGGTGCTCACCACGTCCACCACATAGACCTGCAGGCTCTGGCCCTCGGTGTACACCTCGCCGGGCACCTGCTCGTTGCGGGGCAGGATGGCCTCGCCGCCCTTGCCCAGGTCCAGGGCCACGATGCCCTTCTCCGGGTCCACACGGGTGACGGTGGCCTGCACGATGTCGTGTGCGCGGGACTGGATCTCGCTCAGCTGCTGGCTGCGCTCGGCCTCGCGGATGCCCTGACGGATGACGTGCTTTGCGGTCTGGGCGGCGATGCGGCCAAAGTCCTTGGTCTTGAGCGGGGTGATGATGCGGTCGCCCACTTCGTAGGTCTTGCGGATCTTCTGGGCCTCGGTGATGCCGATCTCGGAGTGCTCGTCGTAGATGCCGCGCTCGTGCTCCAGCATGGAGAGAGCTTCAAAAAATTCGTTGTTCGCTGCTGCCATTTTTCGGGTTCCTCCTGTAATTCTTTCTCTTTTCTTTATAAGAATGGGTACTGAATCTCTCTTTTCAACGGCCTCGCCCTCTCCGTCATTGCTCACGCAATGCCACCTCTCCCTTCGGGAGAGCTGTCACCGAAGGTAACTGAGCGGGCGAACGCTCTTAGTCAAACAGATCTTCGTCATCGCACAGCTGCACGCTGGAAGCTGCGTTCACCTCAAAGGCCACGGGGCCGTTGTCGGTGTCCAGGGTCACGGTGGTGCCCTCGCGGCCGGTCAGGATGCCGGCCAGCTCGCGCACGCCGTCGGCGTTGGGGCGGATGAGCTTTGCCCGGATCTTCTGGCCCTTGAGCTGCTCGTAGTGCTCCGGGCGGGTCAGCTTGCGGCCCAGGCCGGGGCTGCCCACTTCCAGATAGTAGCTCTGGTCGATGGGGTCGGCCTCGTCCAGGATGGGGTCCAGTGCGTGGGAAACATCTGCGCAGGTATCGGTGTCCATGGTGCCGTCCTTGTCGATGAGGACGCGAAGATACCAGTCCGGCCCTTCCTTTTCAAAAACGACATCCCACAGGCGCAGGCCCATGCCCTCCACGGTGGGGCGGACAAGCGCTTCGACTCTCTGGGCGGTGTTGCCGCCAGACTGCTTCGCCATAAAAAACCTCCTGACAAACAAGAAACGCGGACCTTGCGGCCCACGTTTCAGGTTAAACTATATCGTACTACTAGAATATAGCATACTCTTGCGCTTTATGCAAGCATTTTCTTGAATTTTTCGCATTTCCGGCCTTTTTACAGCACCCAGACGCCGTTCTGGAACAGCTGCACGGTGCGGCCGTCGCGGCATTTGCCGGTGATTTCGCTGTCCTCGGCACCGATCATCACGTCCTCGTGCAGGGAGGAGTGGTTCATGCCGCGTGCGTCCAGCTGCTCCCGGGTCAGGCCGGTGCCGCCCGCGGTGGTGCCGGGGTAGCTGTCGCCAAAGGCGATGTGGCAGGCGGCGTTCTCGTCAAACAGGGTGTTGTAGAACAGCTTGCCGCAGCGGTTGATGGGGCTGGAAGCGGGCACCAGTGCCACCTCGCCGATGTGGCGGGCACCCTCGTCGGTGTCCAGCAGCTGGCCCAGCAGGTCGGCACCTTCCTCGGCACCGTGCTCCACCACCTTGCCATCCTTGAAGGTCACATGGAAGCCCTTGATGAGCTGGCCGTTGAACACATAGGGCTTGGTGCCGTACACGACGCCGTTCACCTTATCTTTATGGGGCGCGGTGAACACCTCCTCCGTGGGGATGTTGGGCAGGAAGGTGACCCCCTTCTCGTTCTTGCTCGCGGCGCTCTCCCACACGGCCTGGTCAGCGATGCCCACGGTCAGGTCGGTGCCGTTGCTGCTGGCAAAGTGCACGCTCTCCAGATCCAGGGCGTTCATCTTGTCCCGCAGAGCAGACAGCCGGGCCAGATGCTCCTGCCACTCGCCCACCGGGTCACCGCCGGTCACGCGGCAGGTGTCAAAGATCAGCTGCCACAGCGCCTCGATGGCGGCATCAGTGTCCAGCTCCGGGAACATCTTCTTGGCCCACGGCGCGGACGGGATGGCCGCGATGGACCACTGCACCCGGTCGTTCATGGTGTACTCGCGCCAGGGCTGCATGAAGGCGCGGTTGGCGCTGTTCACCCGGCTGATCTTGGCCCCGTCCAACCCGGCAAACACCTCCGGGTCGTCGGCGATGAGGTGCAGCACGCACACGCCGCCCTCGGTCTCGGCGTAGTCCAGATAGCGGCGCAGCTGCCAGCCCTTGTGGTCGGTCAGGGCCTCTTCGCTGCCCAGCTCCATGCGGGTGCGGGTGACGGCGTCGTCGGTCCAGTTCACCTGCACATCCCGCGCACCCGCCTCAAAGGCACTGCGCACGCACAGCCGTGCCAGCGGGGCACCTTCCAGCGCACAGTTGATGATCAGCACCTGGCCCGGCTGGGGGTTGACCCCCACCCGGACGATGAAATCGGCATATTTCTTGAGAAGTTCGTCAAAGTTTTTCACAGCTAAACCCTCCTGTGGTGTAAAACATCTGCCCCCAGTATACCGCCCGGCGCGGGTTCTGTCCACCTCCCGGCACAAAAAAAGCAGGCCGCCGGGGGCAGGTTTCCCCTTTGATTTTTTGTCTTGATTTTTGGCAGGGAATCCGGTATAATAAGTAATGTTCTGAACATCAGCCGGTGTGTCGGAATGGCAGACGAGGGGGACTCAAAATCCGCTTCGTGATTTTCCGTGTCTGTGCGAGAAATTCACGAGTGTCCGTTGAATTTTGAAGGTTTGTCGAAGCAGGATTTCTTACATCCCTCCTGAACATCCCTCCAATCCTCAGAAACCGGTACTAATGTCCCAAAATTGAATATAAGCCGATGTGGCGGAATGGCAGACGCAAACGACTCAAAATCCGCTTCGTGATTTTCCATATCTGCACAAGAAATTCACGAGGGCGCGTTGAATTTTGAGAGTTTGTCGGAATGGGATTTCTTACATCCCTCCTGAACATCCCTCCAATCTTCAAAAACCGGTACTAATGTCCCAAAATTGAATATCAGCCGATGTGGCGGAATGGCAGACGCAAACGACTCAAAATCGTTCGGGAAACCATGTGGGTTCGA
>PPYF01268678.1_pt1 | contig 25850 bp, 20 predicted proteins | sample 1559871 | NCBI WGS metagenome assembly PPYF01 (sample SAMN08240021, study PRJNA423297) | Human gut metagenome, whole genome shotgun sequencing project. | reverse complement strand
CTTCGGAACAAGCAAGAGCTTTGAAAGCTATTCGTAAAGACAACGGTGTACCTTGCGTACTCTACGGAGCAGGTGAAAATGTTCATTTCACTGTACCGGCAGAAGGTCTGCGCAACTTGGTCTACACTCCGCACATCTACGTGGTTGACTTGGTTATCGATGGCAAAAAAGTAAACGCTATCTTGAAAGATATCCAATTCCACCCGGTAAAAGATACTATCCTGCACGTTGACTTCTATCAGATTGACGAAGCTAAGCCTATCGTTATGGAAGTTCCCGTACAAATGGAAGGTCTGGCTGAAGGTGTGAAAGCCGGTGGTAAACTGACTCTGCAAATGCGTAAGCTGAAAGTTAGAGCTTTGTACAACGCTATTCCGGAAAGACTGGTTGTCAATGTATCTCACCTGGGATTGGGTAAAACAGTAAAAGTTGGCGAATTGAGCTATGAAGGATTGGAACTGTTGAACGCTAAAGAAGCCGTTGTATGCGCTGTTAAGCTGACTCGTGCAGCAAGAGGTGCTGCGGCAGCTGCTGCAAACAACTAATCAGTGCTTTCTTAGCAAGAAAGAACGATATTCCGGAACGCGGATTAACGCAGACGACGCAGATTTCATATCCGCGGGCAACTGCGATAATCCGCGTTCCTCATTTATCTTAATTTATCATTAAAGTAATAATCTGAAACAATGAAATATCTAATCGTAGGGTTAGGCAATATCGGTCCCGAATATCATGAAACCCGTCACAACATAGGTTTCATGGTAGCAGACGCTTTAGCCAAAGAAGCCGGAACAGCTTTTAAGGACGGACGTTACGGGTTCACCACAACATTGTCAATCAAAGGCAGGCAACTGATATTACTGAAGCCCTCCACTTTCATGAACCTGAGCGGAAATGCGGTGCGCTACTGGATGCAAAAGGAAAACATTCCACTGGAGAACGTGTTGATAGTGGTGGACGACCTGGCATTACCTTTCGGCACTCTACGCCTGAAAGGTAAAGGAAGCGATGCCGGTCATAACGGTCTGAAGCACATCGCAGCCACATTGGGCACTCAGAACTACGCCCGCCTGCGTTTTGGCATCGGCAACGACTTTCCCCGCGGCGGACAGGTGGATTTTGTCTTGGGACATTTCACAGATGAGGACTGGAAAACAATGGATGAACGCCTGAAAACGGCCGGCGAAATCATTAAAAGCTTCTGCCTTGCCGGTATCGATATTACAATGAATCAGTTTAATAAAAAATGAGCGAAGCAAGAATAGACAAATGGATGTGGGCTGTACGCATATTCAAGACACGTACAATTGCTGCCGAAGCCTGCAAGAAAGGGCGTATCAGCATCAACGGTGCATTGGCAAAGGCAGCCCGGACAATAAAACCGGGAGACGTAATACAAGTACGAAAACCTCCGGTGACCTATTCGTTTAAAGTATTGCAGACCATCGAAAAGCGCGTAGGAGCCAAACTCGTTCCCGAAATGATGGAAAACATAACGACTCCGGACCAATACGAATTATTGGAAATGAGTAAGGTCAGCGGTTTTATCAACCGCGCTAAAGGGACAGGCCGTCCCACCAAAAAAGATCGTCGTGAACTGGAGGATTTCACCGCACCGGAATTCATGGACGACTTTGACTTTGATTTCGACTTTGAAGAATAGAATACAAGTATGAATGAGAAAATAATAAAATGGGGATTTATCGGTTGTGGAGAGGTAACCAAATACAAAAGCGGACCTGCCTTTCAAAAGATTGAACACTCCGAAGTAGTGGCTGTAATGAGCCGGGACATTTCCAAAGCCAAGGCATATGCCAAGGAAAGAGGCATTGCCAAATGGTACAATGATGCACAAGAGCTGATTAATGACGAAGAGGTGAATGCTGTATATATCGCTACCCCACCCTCTTCCCATGCCACATACGCCATAATGTCCATGAAAGCCGGCAAACCCGTATACATAGAAAAGCCAATGGCAGTGACCTATGAGGAGTGCTGCCGTATCAACCGCGTTTCTCAAGAGACCGGCGTCCCCTGCTTTGTGGCCTATTATCGCCGCTACCTTCCTTATTTCCTGAAAGTAAAGTCACTGGTAGAAGAAGGAGCCATCGGAAACATCATTAATATACAAATCCGATTTGCCCAACCTCCCCGCGATTTGGATTACAACAAGGAGAACCTGCCTTGGCGTGTACAACCCGATATCGCCGGTGGCGGCTATTTCTACGACTTAGCTCCGCACCAGATAGACATACTGCAAGATATGTTCGGCTATATTCTTGAAGCTAACGGATATAAGAGCAACCGCGGCGGGCTCTATCCTGCAGAAGACACCCTCAGTGCCTGTTTTCAATTTGACAGCGGGTTGGTAGGCAGTGGCTCATGGTGTTTCGTCGCCCATGAATCTGCACGAGAAGATCGCATCGAAATTATCGGAGACAAAGGTATGATATGCTTCTCTGTGTTTACTTATGACCCCATAGCACTACACACAGAAAAAGGAAGAGAAGAAATACCCGTTGAAAACCCCGTTTATGTTCAGCAGCCACTTATCCAAGCCGTCGTAGACCACCTGCTTGGCAAATCGACTTGTAGTTGCGACGGCGAAAGCGCAACACTGACAAACTGGGTAATGGATAAGATTCTGAATAAGATTTGAATAATGAGAAAGTTGTCCCAATGAAATTTAGCTATCATTGGGACACATCCCGATCACACATCAAAGATTTCTCTTCACCGCTTCAATCAGTTCTTGGTATTCAGGGTCTGTCAGATACACTTTTCCCGGATTCATTTGGAAAGTACCGCCATAATCAGGACCATCGACATACTTCGGCGCTAAATGGAAATGGAGATGAGACAACTTATCCGAGTACGCGCCATAGTTAATTTTCTCAGGATTAAACGCTTTCTGCATAGCGCGAGTCACGCGGGCCACATCTGACATAAAGGCATTACGCTCTTCATCACTCAACTCATTCAAGTCATTTACATGGTCCTTATAAGCCACAAGGCAACGCCCGCGATAAGTTTGTTCCTTAAAAAGAAAAACACGTGACACACTGAGTTGCGCAATCTCAATCATCAGATTATGCAACGTTTCATTATTCTGGCAATACAGACATTCTTTCGGATCGCTTTTCATGATATTCTTTTTTAGTTTATATTTACAGAACAAAGATAATTGTTCTTTTAATATTATAGGTCGACATTTTCATCATTTTCACCAACCAATTTGTACACATCAACACTTTCGCCAACAATCCATACCACATCCCCCTCCACAAAAGGCTCATGCACATCAGGAGCGTGTAACGTTTCTTCTCCCCGTTCCACACCGGCAATCAGACAATGGTATTTTTCCCGGATACCTGCTTCTTTCAAGGTTTTTCCCAAGAAAGGAGAATTTGCGTCTATGCGTAACTGGCGCAAGATCGTCTCACTTTTTTCTATCGCATCGGCATCGACCGTTGAAATCTTATTCATTTCTTCTCCAAACACGGTCAATTCTTCATCGGTAGCAATAACCTGTATCTTGTCCTGAGGGAAAAGACGCACCGAAGCTCCGGGAATATTTATCCGCTTACGTCCACGAAGAATAGAAACGACATGCACTCCATAACGTTTACCAAAATTCAGCTCCGCCAGTGTCTTACCTGCCCATGCCGATTCACCCGGTATCTCATAATCCGTCAAATGCAAATCGCGGGAAAGTAAACGGCCGGCATACTCAGGCTTCTTCTCACCCAGATATTCAGCCCGCAGTTCTCTCGAACGCAGATTCTGAAAGAAAGTACGCTCAATCATTATAGACTGGCGTTTCAACTGGCGGGACAGTATCATCACCACAACCAATAATACCGCTACGCCAAAGACTAAACCGACCGACAGCTTAAACAGCCCGGCTATGACAAACATTACGAAAGACACCGCCAACAGAATTCGAAGTACGATAGTGGCCACCAACGGAGCGCGATTTCCCCGACTATCACGCCACAACGTAACAAACTCCACCGAATGATTCTTCTTAATCATAATGGCCCGGAGAAAAGGAGAAATAAACAGAATAATGACCAAAGCTGCCAACAAAGGCCCCCAAATGCCCGGTAGATTTTCTCTAAAAAACGGCACAAGAAAACGGAAAGCAACTGCTATCACCGCTATACTCACAATGGAATAAACCACAGTAATACGCAACAGAGCAAGTATCAATTTTTTCCATAAACTTTCGTGATTCACAGTTTGCGAACCGGAAGCATAATGCAACAAAAACTTCTGCCATCTCTCCGGCAAATGCGTATCAACAAAATTAGAGGCAGGCTCGGCAAAGCGAATCATATAAGGAGTAAGGAAAGTAGTAATCACAGACACAGCCACTACAATAGGATAAAGGAAATGACTTGTCACATGCAGAGAAACTCCTAAAGAAGCGATGATAAAGGCAAATTCACCAATCTGTGTCAAACTGAAGCCACACTGCATGGCCGTCTTTAACGGCTGCCCGGCAAGCAACACTCCTAACGTACCGAACAAAGACTGTCCGATAATAACCGCTAAAGTGATTACAATGATAGGACCGCCATATTCCACTATCATCAAGGGATCTACCATCATACCGACAGAAACAAAAAAGATTGCACCAAACAAGTCTTTTACCGGCTTGACCAGACGTTCAATGCTCTCCGCCTCTACCGTCTCAGCAAGAATGGATCCCATAATAAAAGCGCCGAATGCCGCAGAGAATCCCGTATGAGCGGCAAGAACCACCATGCCGAAACAGAGCCCCAGCGAAACAATCAGCAAGGTTTCCTCACTCATTAGCTTACGGCATTTTTTCAGCAGGACAGGAATCATATAGATACCGACCACAAACCATAATATCAGAAAAAACAGCAACTTCGCTATGCTGCCCAACATTTCCGTTCCTTCAAAATTATGACTGACTGCCATAGTGGACAACATTACCATCAAAACAATGGCAAGAATATCCTCCAAGATCAGCACGCTAAGCACTAAACCGGTAAACTGCTTTTTGCGCATGCCTAAATCATCAAAAGCTTTATATATAATAGTGGTGGAGGACATGGCTATCATACCACCCAAAAAAATGCAGTCCATGCGTTTCCACCCGAAAGCCGTACCGACTGCAACACCCAACAATATCATACAGAATATAATAGTACAAGCGGCAATAATAGCAGCGCCACCTACCTTCACTATCTTCTTAAAACTGAACTCCAGCCCTAAGGCAAACAGTAAGAAAATAACACCAATATCCGCCCAAGTCTGTATATTTGCCGTATCCATTACCGAAGGAGTATAAGCCATGTGCGGGCTTGCCAAAAAACCTGCAACAACATAACCTAAAACCAATGGCTGTTTCAGTTTTTTAAATAAAAGCGTCATTATTCCGGCGCAAATCAGTATCAATGCCAAATCGGCAATCAGGGGAGCTAAATGTGACATAATATTTGTCTGATTGTATTTCGACTGACAAAGATATAACAAAAAATGCTTTTGAATCTCTTTTTCACAAAAAACCAACTCCTACAAACTCAGAATATAACAGCAGATTGTACTAATCATAAAATCATTTTTAAGAAAAAACCTCTTATAATTAATTGGCGAAAAATTTCTTTATTCAAGCAGAAATCCCTTTCTTTGTGCTGTTTTATATCCTAATTTAAGAATAGAATACCAACATTAATAAAAAGAGTTATGAAGATTTCACACATTGAACACTTGGGCATCGCTGTAAAAAGCATAGAAGAAGCCCTTCCGTACTACGAAAATGTATTAGGTTTGAAATGCTACAACATTGAAACCGTAGAGGATCAAAAAGTAAGAACTGCTTTCCTTAAAGTAGGCGACGTGAAAATTGAATTGTTGGAACCCACTTCGCCCGAAAGTACTATTGCAAAGTTCATTGAGAAGAACAATGGAAATGGCGGTATGCATCACTTAGCATTTGCCGTAGAGGACGGAGTCGCTAACGGACTTACCGAAATCGAAGAAAAAGGTATTCGCCTTATCGACAAAGCACCCCGTAAAGGTGCTGAAGGATTGAACATCGCATTCTTACACCCGAAATCCACACTCGGTGTATTGACAGAGCTTTGTGAAAAAGGAGAGTAAGATTTATACTGCATAAATCAGAAACCCGCGAAATAATAATTCCGAAATCATAAATCATAAATAAAGAACATGAGTAATCAACTTGAGAAAATTAAAGAGCTTATCGACCGCCGTACAGCTGCGCGCCTTGGTGGTGGTGAAAAAGCGATTGCAAAGCAACATGAGAAAGGCAAATATACAGCTCGCGAGCGTATAGCTATGTTACTCGATGAAGGAAGTTTCGAAGAAATGGATATGTTCGTTGAACACAGATGCACAAACTTCGGTATGGAAAAGAAGCACTATCCCGGTGACGGTGTAGTAACGGGCTGCGGTACTATCGAAGGGCGTTTGGTTTATATCTTTGCACAAGATTTCACAGTTTCTGCCGGTTCTTTGTCAGAAACCATGTCTCTGAAGATTTGCAAGATCATGGATCAGGCAATGAAAATGGGAGCTCCCTGTATCGGTATCAATGACTCAGGTGGTGCACGTATTCAAGAAGGTATCAACGCTTTGGCAGGTTATGCGGAAATTTTCCAACGTAATATTCTCGCTTCCGGCGTTATCCCTCAGATTTCCGGAATCTTTGGTCCTTGTGCCGGTGGCGCCGTATATTCTCCTGCCCTGACTGACTTTACGCTGATGATGGAAGGAACTTCTTATATGTTCCTTACCGGACCTAAAGTTGTGAAGACAGTGACTGGTGAAGATGTTAGTCAGGAAAATTTGGGCGGCGCAAGTGTGCACTCCACCAAATCCGGTGTAACTCATTTCACAGCCCAAACAGAAGAAGAAGGGTTAGCTTTAATCCGCAAGCTCTTGAGTTATATTCCTCAGAACAATTTGGAAGAAGCTCCTTACACAGATTGCACAGATCCTATTGACCGTTTGGAGGACTCCTTGAATGAGATAATTCCTGACAATCCGAATAAACCGTACGATATGTATGAAGTTATCGGTGCTATCGTTGATAACGGCGAATTCCTTGAAATCCAGAAAGATTATTCCAAAAATATCATCATCGGTTTTGCCCGTTTCAACGGACAATCAGTGGGTATCGTAGCCAACCAGCCTAAATATCTGGCAGGCGTACTCGACAGCAACGCTTCCCGCAAGGGTGCACGTTTTGTTCGCTTCTGCGATGCTTTCAATATTCCTATCGTATCTTTGGTAGACGTACCGGGCTTCCTTCCCGGAACAGGTCAGGAATATAACGGCGTTATCCTGCATGGCGCTAAATTGCTGTATGCTTACGGTGAAGCTACTGTGCCTAAGGTTACCATCACTCTGCGTAAGTCTTACGGAGGTTCACACATCGTAATGAGTTGTAAGCAACTTCGCGGCGACATGAACTACGCATGGCCTACTGCCGAAATCGCCGTAATGGGTGGCGCAGGAGCTGTCGAAGTTCTGTATGCTCGTGAAGCCAAAGAGCAAGAGAATCCCGCTCAATTCTTGGCTGAAAAAGAAGCTGAATATACCAAATTATTTGCTAATCCTTACAATGCAGCCAAGTATGGCTATATTGATGATGTTATCGAACCGCGTAATACACGCTTCCGCATTATCCGCGCCCTGCAACAACTGCAAACCAAGAAATTGTCCAATCCGGCGAAAAAGCATGGTAATATTCCTCTTTAAAAATTGAGAATTGAAAGTTGAGAATTAAAAAACTAAAACTCAAATTTATGAATAAAACAAAAATCGGAATATTCCTTTCATTGATGCTGGTGCTGGGGTTCTGTTCTTCCTGCGGAGAAAGGGAGACAAACTCTAAACTGTTGCTGAATGAAGTGCTTATCAACAACGAAAGCAACTTTCAAGATGACTACGGTGTACATAGCGCATGGATTGAAATATTCAATAAGTCATATGGCAGCGCCGACCTTGCAGGTTGCTATCTGAAATTCAGCAGCCAGCCGGGAGATACCGCTACCTATTTCATCCCCAAAGGCGATGTGCTGACTTTAGTAAAACCCCGTCAGCATGCACTGTTTTGGGCGGATGGCGAGCCTAATCGCGGTACTTTCCATACCAACTTCAAGTTAGACAATCTAAATGCCAATTGGATCGGTTTATACGACTCCGGTAAAAAACTGCTTGACCAGATTGTCGTGCCTGCCGGCATATTAAAGGCAAACCAATCTTATGCACGCATCAGTGATGCCGGCCAGGAATGGGAAGTAAAAGGCGGAAGTGAAGACCAATACGTTACTCCGAGCACCAACAACAAGACCATTAACAGCAATGCCAAAATGGAAAAGTTTGAAGAACATGACAGCGCAGGTATCGGTATGGCAATTTCTGCCATGAGCGTAGTGTTCAGCGGATTGATTCTTCTTTATATTTCTTTCAAAATTGTAGGTAAGATATCTGTCAACCTCAGCAAGCGCAATGCTATGCGGGTTAAAGGCATCACCGACAAAAAAGAAGCAAAAGAAAAGCAACTGGGGCAGGCTCCGGGAGAAGTGTTCGCCGCCATTTCCATGGCTATGCACGAATTCCAAAGTGATGTACACGATGTGGAAGACACCGTACTTACCATTACACGTGTGAAACGCAGTTATTCGCCATGGAGTTCAAAGATTTACACGCTGCGTGAAACTCCTCAGAGAAAGTAAAGTCACCTTTAATAAAAATAAAACGATGAAAGAATATAAATATAAGATCAACGGTAACGTATACAAAGTTACCATTGGAGATATTGAAGATAATATCGCCCACGTAGAAGTGAACGGTACTCCATCCGTACTCGAAGGTACTGACCTTGTAATTATTGAATAATATGGGAGAATTTATCACATTTTTAGGAAATAACCTTGCCGACTTCTGGACTTATACTGGTTTTGCCAATGCAACGGTAGGACATGTGGTAATGATTTTGGTAGGTTTATTCTTCATATACTTGGCTGTAGCCAAGGAATTTGAGCCGATGTTACTGATTCCTATCGGTTTCGGTATGCTGATCGGTAATATTCCTTTCAACATGGAGGCCGGATTGAAAGTCGGTATCTATGAAGAAGGTTCTGTACTTAACATCCTATATCAGGGAGTGACCTCCGGATGGTACCCACCGCTCATTTTTTTGGGCATCGGTGCCATGACAGACTTCTCCGCCTTGATTTCCAACCCCAAACTGATGTTGGTCGGTGCAGCTGCACAGTTCGGTATCTTTGGTGCCTATATGCTCGCACTTGCCATCGGCTTTGATCCTATGCAAGCAGGTGCCATCGGTATTATCGGTGGTGCTGACGGTCCGACGGCTATCTTCTTGTCATCTAAACTGGCTCCGAACTTAATGGGTGCTATTGCTGTATCAGCATATTCTTATATGGCATTAGTACCGGTGATCCAACCGCCCATTATGCGTCTGCTGACAACCAAACACGAACGTCTTATCCGTATGAAACCTCCACGTGTTGTTTCTCATACGGAAAAAGTAATGTTCCCGATAGTAGGTCTGCTACTTACTTGTTTCCTCGTTCCGTCCGGTTTGCCTCTGCTGGGTATGCTGTTCTTTGGTAACCTATTGAAAGAAAGTGGTGTAACACGCCGTTTGGCCAATACAGCCAGTGGGCCGCTAATCGATACCATTACAATCCTGCTCGGTTTGACAGTGGGTGCTTCTACTCAAGCCTCCGAGTTCCTGACACTCGATTCAATTCTAATCTTTGGTCTCGGAGCATTGTCATTTATTATTGCCACTGCATCCGGCGTAATCTTTGTGAAGATATTCAATATTTTCCTGAAGAAAGGCAACAAGATCAATCCACTGATTGGTAATGCAGGCGTATCTGCAGTGCCCGACTCCGCACGTATTTCTCAGGTAATAGGTCTGGAATACGATCCGACCAACTATCTGCTGATGCATGCTATGGGTCCGAACGTAGCAGGTGTTATCGGTTCTGCAGTAGCAGCCGGTATTCTGTTGGGATTCTTGATGTAGCCTGAAAACGTTTGCATAACATACATACTGAATAATAGCGGAGGAGCATAAGCTTTCTCCGCTATTTGTTTTAAATTAGCGCTGAAAACAATGAAAAGCTAATATCATGAAAAAAGTATTCTCCATTTTGGGGGCGCTCCTACTATCCCTCAGTATGTATGCAGCTATGAATGTAAACAAAATCGAACCACCGTTTTGGTATACCGGAATGCAAAATCCGGAGCTTCAGCTGATGGTGTATGGTGAAGACATTGGCAATGCAGCGGTATCCGTCGACTATCCCGGTGTGTCACTAAACAGTACTGTCAAGTTGGAAAGTAACAATTATCTGCTGGTCTATCTAAAACTGGATAAAGAAGTGAAGCCGGGCAAGATGACACTTACCTTTACACAAGGCAAGAAAAAGCTCGTTAAATCGTATGAGTTAAAAGCACGTACCAAGAAAGGATGCGAACATAAAGGCTTCGACGCGTCTGATGCCCTTTACCTGTTAATGCCCGACCGTTTTGCCAATGGCAATCCTGATAATGACCAGATAGCGGGTATGGCGGAATATAAAGTAGATCGCAACGATCCGAATGCCCGCCATGGCGGTGATCTCGCCGGTATTGAACAACACTTAGACTATTTCTCGGATTTGGGTGTGACAGCCTTATGGTTTACTCCGGTATTGGAAAACAACATGACGGGAGGTTCTTATCATGGCTATGCCACTACCGATTATTATAAAGTAGACCCCCGTTTCGGAACCAATGAAGAATATAAGCAACTCATAGAAAAGTCTCATGCGCGCGGCATCAAAATCGTAATGGATATGATTTTCAACCATTGTGGCGTAGAACATGTGTGGATAAAGGATATGCCTTGCAAAGACTGGTTCAACAACCCCGACCATGAGAAGAACTTCGTACAGACTTCCTTCAAGCTGACTCCTCATGTAGATCCGTACGCATCGAAGTATGATTTTAGCCAGATGAACGATGGCTGGTTCGTAACTGCCATGCCCGATCTCAATCAAAAAAATCCGCATGTTTACCGCTACCTCGTCCAGAACAGTTTCTGGTGGATCGAATATGCCAACATAGACGGGATCCGTATGGATACTTATCCGTACGCCGACTATGATGCCATGAGCAATTGGATGAAAGAACTGAATGAAGAATATCCCAACTACAACACCGTAGGTGAAACATGGGTTACCGAACCGGCATACACTGCCTGGTGGCAAAAAGACTCCAAATTGTCCGCTCCTAAAAACAGTAATCTGAAAACAGTAATGGATTTTAGTTTCTTCGACAAAATAAATATTGCTAAAACAGAAGAAACGGAAACTTGGTTTAAAGGGCTTGACCGAGTATATAATAGCTTCGTATATGATTTTCTATATCCGAATCCGGAATCAGTGCTTGCTTTTATTGAGAACCATGATACTGACCGCTTCTTAGGTGAAGGCGATAATCTCCCAATGTTGAAGCAGGCCTCTACTCTATTGCTCACAACCCGACGTATTCCACAATTATATTACGGAACGGAAATTATGATGAACGGGGTAAAGAATAAAAGCGACGGTTACGTCCGTAAGGATTTCCCCGGTGGCTGGGCCGATGACCAAGAGACAGCACTTACAGCCGAAGGCCGCAGTGCAATTCAAAACGACTGTTACAACTTTTATAAAACCATACTGAACTGGCGTAAAGGCAACGATGTGATTGCTAAAGGCAGCATGACCCAATTTATGGTACAGAATGGCGTATATGCCTACGCCCGCCAGCACGAAGGTAAAACCGTATTTGTGATGCTGAATGGCACGAATGCAGAGACCGTTGTTCCTTTAAAGTTCTATAAAGAAATACTGAAAGAAAAACAGCAGGGTAAAGATATCCTGACTGGAAAAGCCATCATCTTCGGTAAAGAATTGAAAATGCAGCCGCGTGAATCATTGGTTATTGAGTTGTAAGATTGAGATTACACTCCTTCCCCCTAAAAAAGTAGCCCTTGCAATGGAAAATATTGCAAGGGCTATTTTTATAATCAGATAACGCTATTAGTCCAATTGAGCCAATTTGTTTTCCGAGCCAAGCACGTTGATGATTTTGTGCTTGTAAAGTTTTTCCATATTGTCACGAGCCGGGCCCAAGTATTTACGCGGGTCGAATTCAGCCGGTTTTTCAGCAAATACCTTACGAACAGCAGCAGTCATAGCCAAACGAGAGTCTGAGTCGATATTGATTTTACAAACAGCAGACTTAGCAGCTTTACGCAACTGATCTTCCGGAATACCGATAGCAGCTTCCAGCTTACCACCGAATTGGTTGATTGTGTCAACTTCTTCCTGAGGTACTGAAGAAGAACCATGAAGTACGATAGGGAATCCCGGGAGTTTCTCCATCACAGCATCCAATACAGCAAATTCCAAAGGAGGAGGAACCAGACGGCCTGTCGCAGGATCTATGTGGCATTGTTCAGGTTTAAATTTGTATGCACCATGAGAAGTACCGATAGAAATAGCCAAAGAATCGCAACCTGTACGGGTAGCAAAGTCAATAACTTCTTCGGGGTTAGTATATGTGTGGTGCTCTGCAGATACTTCATCCTCTACACCAGCCAATACGCCAAGTTCGCCTTCTACTGTAACATCGAATTGGTGAGCATACTCAACAACTTTCTTTGTCAAAGCAACATTTTCTTCATATGGAAGATGTGAACCGTCAATCATTACTGAGGAGAAACCTGAGTCAATACAGCTTTTGCAAGTTTCGAAAGTATCTTAACCATTTTGTTTAAAGTTTATTGTTAGTGAATTAAAATTCTACGCAAAAGTAAGCATTATCCTTTAAAAAGAAGAACGAGAGAAGAATAAAATATCTCTATTTATCTATCAAATCTATTCTATTTTAAAGCTATTGGCTTGAATTAACAGAATATTGTAATCTCCATATTACAATGCTTTTGCATCTGTCTGCCCGTTACTGCCTTTTGCGTTCTCAACCTCATAAACAAAAAAGCCGGAAAGCAAGTTTACTTTCCGGCCCCCTATTTACACATTATTATATATTATTTTTTCAAATAGATAATCGTAGGCAAGTGATCGCTATAACCGTTCAGCCACACACGTCCGCCATGAGTACGTAAAGGCGAGCCTTTGTATTTACCATCCTGCTGTATCAGATAATCGCGGATAAAGACTTCATTATGGTCATAACGCAATCCTTTTTTTGTTTTCACCAATGGTCTTGACAGCACAATCTGATCGAACAAATTCCATTTGCCCCGATAAAGCAAGGTTCCCACTCCCTTATCCTCCAGCGTTTTCCACCAAGGATTATAGAACTGTTTTGCTTTCATTCCCGAGATGTACTTGCGCGCTCCCAAAGTCTGCATGCTTTCATCCATAGGGTCATCGTTCATATCCCCCATAACAAAAAGTTTCAACTTCTTATCTTCACGCAGCAAAGAGTCTGTAAGTACTTTCACCTGCTTGGCAGCATGCACGCGCACCGGTGATTTTGCACCACGAGAAGGCCAATGATTTACGATGACACACACACGCTCATCAGCCAACCGACCGTCTACAATCAGAAATCCACGCGTCAGGTGCACCGTATCCCCTTCAAACGGGGTGGAGAGTACCAGCTTGGAATTTGTAACGGTGAACTGCTGCGGATCATACAGCAACGCACAGTCGATGCCTCGTTTGTCAGGTCCTTCATAATGAATAAACTTATAATTGGAAATGGCCGGCTGACTGACGAGATCCGTCAGCACCCTGCGGTTCTCCACTTCTGCCACACCAATAACAGCCGGACCTTCGGGAACCAGATTTCGCGACAACGAACCCAGCACCATCGACAAATTATGCAGTTTAGATTCGTATTTCTTCGCTGTCCACTGATAACTGCCATCAGGCAAAAAATCATGATCGTTCTTACCTGCATCATGAATGGTATCAAACAAATTCTCAAGATTATAAAAAGCTATACTATACAGCTTACGTTCTGTATTCTGGGCTACCGCCACTATAACGCAGAAACAAAAAGAAAATAAAAAAGTAACTTTCCTCATATTAGTTTATACAATTATTCCGCAAAGATATCCATCTATCAACACATTCGATAAAAAAAACGGCTTTTTACTTGTTCATAATGCAAAAATATATTAAATTTGTAAAATACCATAAAAAAGATGTTCCCTAATTTATAAACTTACAAACAAAATCTACATTATGAAAAACAAGGTTTTCTACATGAGCATGCTATTAATGTGTATCATGACCTCCTGTGGCGATGACAACGCCCCTCCCACCCCGGATCCCACTCTCTCGATTGCTCCTGCTACTGCGCTGCACTTCACAGCCGCAGCTACTGAATCGCATGAAATTAATGTTACGACCAACCAAGACAGCTGGACTGCAATTTCCAATCAAAACTGGTGTAAAGTAACACAAGACAAAAACAAATTAATCGTAAAAGCAGATCCTAATACGACTGAAACATCCCCCGCACCGGCTACCATTACTATTTCTGCAGGAAGTGCAAAAAGCATAATGCTGGCAGTAACACAGGATGCAGCTACAAACGAACCTGACGCCACCTATCCGGCAACCGAAGCCGATTTGATAAAGGCCGTAGCCAAAACATGGACATTTCCTGAAACCTCCGACTATATTTCTTTGGAACTCAACGAAGAAAAACACTATTCCCTACTTACAAAAACAAAAATCGCAACGCGTTCCGAAGAAGCGAACGGCATTTATATAATAGAAGGAACCTATACGATATCCGATGATTTGCGTATTCTGTCTTTAACCGATTTCGGAAAAATCGAAATCAAGGACATTAAGCAAACGGAAAGTGAGATTACCATTACTCCTACCGGCAAAGATCCGTTTACCGTAACTACCACCGAACAAAAGATCGAAACTCCGCCGACCCGGACAGGGAAACGTCTTAAAACATATATCCCCGACTTTGGAGATGAAGGGGTTATGAACTACACCTTTACCTATGATGACAAGAACAGGTTGGTCAAGTTATCTGTGGATATTGACGGCAAGACACAAGAACTGTCCATTAAATACGAAAACCAGAAAATCAGTTTTGATCTCCCCGGAGAAGAGTTGGAAGCAACAGGCAATATTGCATGTACCTATACTCTCAATACGGCCGGACTTGCAACCGATCTTCAAGTCAAGATAGGCAAAGCCATCATTACGCAACGTTACACTTACAACAATGCCCGCCAGCTCATTTCCGTACGCCGATATGAAGGAGGAGAAATGACCGCTTATTGCAATGCAGTATGGGAGAACGGCAATGTCACATCTACCATTAGTGGTTCCAAGCATATCTGTACCGACGAGTCTTATCAAGACAACGAAGGCAATACTGTATATGTGCACGACCATAATCAGGACAACAAATTTGATGACAACGACAAGGCTTTGGCTCCGGGCGCCTATGACACTCATTCATCCGCTTATACTTATACCGCCGAAAAAAACAAAGGCGGATTTTTAATCCCCACCTATTCACCCGATATTTTTGATATGTTCGATTTCGGAGACTGGCTTGCCGCAATGACAGGCATCTTAGGTAAACTGCCGGAAAACCTGAACAAGGACAATAGCAATGGTTTCTTTACTTTTGCTTATACATTCGAAGGTGATTATCCTAAAACCCTGCAAGTTAATGCAAAAGAGCATGGGGAAGAGTTCAAAGCGACTATAACCTTTGAATAAAAAGACTCTCTCTTTAAATCAGGAAGTTCCGGGTAACTTCCTGATTTTTTTTTCAAAAACCTTTTTCATTTCATAGAAAAGCATTATCTTTGCGCTCTGAAAAAGACCATTACACTATTTATTACCAAAATAGTAACAGAATATAAATTAAAAAACAAATATCGAAATGAAAAAAGGTATTCATCCTGAAAATTACCGTCCGGTAGTATTTAAAGATATGTCAAACGGTGACGTGTTCTTGTCTCGTTCTACAGTAAATACCAAAGAGACTATCGAGTTCGAAGGCGAAACTTATCCGTTGGTAAAACTGGAAATCTCCAGCACTTCTCACCCGTTCTATACAGGTAAGTCTAAGTTGGTTGACACAGCCGGTCGTGTTGATAAGTTCATGAGCCGTTACGGTAATCGCAAGAAATAATCTGTTTTTTTTAAGCAGAAAAAAGGGAATCTATATCAGATTCCCTTTTTTTGTTACTTCTTTATCAGCCTTTACGGAACGGCGGCTTAACCACCACTGCTTTCAGCTTGCGTCCGCGCATGTCAATACAAATTTCCGTACCTATCTTACTATATTCAGGCTTTACATACCCCATTCCTATACCAACCTTACGCGTGGGAGACATCGTGCCCGAAGTAACCACGCCAATGGGGGCGCCCTCCATACTCTGCAATTCATAACCATGACGGGGGATACCGCGGTCTATCATCTCAAAGCCTACCAGCTTACGTACCGTACCTTCCGTTTTCTGCTTCTCCAGCATCGGACGATTGATGAAGTTCTTACCCTCTACAAATTTGGTAATCCACCCCAATCCGGCTTCGATAGGCGAGGTCGTATCATCCAGATCATTTCCATACAAGCAGAATCCCATTTCAAGACGAAGCGTATCACGAGCTCCCAAGCCGATAGGCTTGATACCAAACTCAGCACCTGCTTCAAACACAGCATTCCATATCTTCATGGCTACTTCCGGATAAAAATAAAGTTCAAAACCACCCGCACCGGTATAGCCGGTATTGGAAATAATGACATCCGGTTCTCCTGCAAACTCACCATGCGTAAAAGTATAGTACGGAAGCTCGGAAAGATTGATAGGCGTCAACTTCTGCAACGCCTCAACAGCTTTCGGCCCTTGCACTGCGAGCTGCGCCATGCGGTCGGATGCATTTTCGAGTTCAGCTCCCTCCGTATTATGGGCCACACACCAGTTCCAGTCCTTCTCTATGTTGGAAGCATTGACAACCAACAAGTATTTCTCGGGTTCATACTGATAAACAAGCAGGTCGTCCACAATGCCTCCATCCTCGTTTGGAAAACAGGTGTATTGCACCTTACCGGGAGTAAGCGCCGCCACATTATTAGAAGTCACTTTCTGCAAAAAGTCCAATGCATGCGGACCTTTCACCCAAAACTCTCCCATGTGGGAGACATCGAACACACCGACACCTTGACAAACAGTGAGATGTTCATCGATGATGCCGGAATATTCAATAGGCATATTGTATCCCGCAAATTCGTGCATCTTAGCCCCCAGCGAGATATGTGTTTCTGTAAACGGAGTGGTTTTCATGGTAGAAGTCAGTGATTTATGAGTTAAAAAATAAGATTTATTTATCGGCGGCAACAAGTTCAGCTATTTTGACAATAACCTTCATAGCCTTCTCCATGCTCTGAACAGGAACGAATTCGTAACGTCCATGGAAATTCAGGCCACCGGCAAATATATTGGGACAAGGCAACCCCTTAAATGACAGCTGCGCACCGTCCGTACCGCCACGAATGGCTTTTACACGCGGTTTCACGCCGGCTGCTTCCATTGCTTTGAAGGCGGTGTCGATGATATGCATTACCGGTTCAATCTTCTCGCGCATATTATAATACTGGTCGTGCAGTTCGAGTACGGCTGTACCTTCGCCATATTCCGCATTAATCTTACGGACAAGATGTTCAAATTCCTTTTTGCGGCTTTCAAAACGACTCCGGTCGTGGTCGCGAATGATGTAAGCAACAGTGGTTTTCTCCACTTCTCCCGTAATGCCGATGAGATGATAGAACCCCTCATATCCCTCGGTATGCTCCGGTGTTTCGTGACTGGGGAGCATAGACATAAACCGGTTGGCCACGCGGATAGAGTTTATCATCTTATGTTTGGCATATCCGGGATGCACATTGCGCCCTTTGAAAACAATCTTGGCAGAAGCAGCATTGAAGTTCTCAAACTCCAACTCACCCACTTCACCGCCATCCATAGTATAGGCCCATTCACAACCGAATTGCTCAACATTGAACTTATGCGCTCCCAAACCGATTTCCTCATCGGGATTAAAACCGATACGGATTTTGCCATGCTTGATTTCGGGATGCTCTTTCAGATATACCATCGCCGAAACAATCTCGGCAATGCCGGCTTTATCGTCAGCACCCAGCAAGGTCTTTCCGTTGGTGACAATCAGGTCTTCCCCTTTGTGGTCGAGCAGTTCGGGAAATTGGGCAGGCGAAAGGACCACTTTCCCCTCTTCGCAAAGAACAATATCCTTGCCATCGTAATTCTCCACAATACGCGGGGAGACATCCTTACCACTCATATCGGGGCTTGTATCCATGTGGGCAATGAACCCCACGACAGGTACAGACTTATCTGTATTGGCAGGAAGGGTGGCGAACAGATAACCGTTCTCATCCAGCGTGACCTCTTCCAAGCCCAAAGCCTCCAATTCTTTCTTCAGATATTTAGCAAACACCATTTGCCCTGAAGTACTCGGTGTTACCCCACTCTCCTCATTCGATTGCGTATCGAAACTTACATACTTTAAAAAACGTTCTACTAAAGTCATGATGATAGTGATTAGCTGTTAGTGATTAATGATTAGGGGTTAGCGATCAGTGATGAACGATTAACGGTCAGTAGACAACAACCGCGCCCTCCTTCTTTATCCGAACGGCATTAATCACTTATCACTAAACCCTAATCACTATTTTACTGCCGTAAAGTTAAAAAAAGGGGCGTGAACTGCCAAGCAATTCACGCCTCTTTTTTATTCTTCAGCAGCAATTTGTCAATCAGAAATGACTGCTACCGTCAAAACAATGGGTACACAGTTTACACTTAGGAAGTCCGATGGCTTCCACCAATGTTTCCAAAGTATTGAATTTTAGGGAAGAAAGCCCGAAACGTTCGCGAATAACCTCTACCATTCTCTCATACTCCGGCGAACCGGTAGTGGCATACTTCTCAAGATTCTTATTTTCATCCCCTTCCAGTTCCTTGATGACACGACGGGTTATTAATTCCAAATCGCCTTTGGATGCAGTGAAACCTACAAACGGACAACTGTATATCAACGGTGGACAAGCGATGCGTATGTGGACTTCTTTGGCTCCATACTCGTAAAGCACCTTTACATTATCGCGCAACTGGGTTCCACGCACAATGGAATCGTCACAGAACAGCAAGCGCTTACCTTCCAGCATAGCCCTATTAGGGATGAGCTTCATCTTCGCCACCAGTGAGCGCAACTCCTGCCTGCTGGGAGTAAAGCTGCGAGGCCATGTAGGCGTGTATTTCGAAATGGCCCGATGATAGGGAACGCCTTTTCCTTCGGCATATCCCAGCGCCATGCCCACACCGGAGTCAGGAATTCCACAAGTACAATCCACCTCCGAGGTATCGGTCTGTCCCATTTTCAGACCGGAGGAAAAGCGCACTTCCTCCACATTCTTGCCCTCATAGCACGAAGTAGGAAAACCGTAATAAACCCACAGGAAGGAACATATCTGCATTCCTTCATTGGGCTTGCGCATTTGCTCCACCCTATCGGCATGCAGACGGACAATCTCTCCCGGTCCCAAATAGCGGTCTATCTCGTAACCCAAGTTCGGAAAACTGCTCGACTCGCTTGTTGCGGCATAAGCTCCGTCTTTCTTACCAATAACGACCGGAGTACGCCCCCAATGGTCGCGGGCGGCAATAATGCCGTCTTCCGTAAGCAGCAGCATGGAGCACGAACCCTTGATATGCTTATATACATTTTCGATGCCCTCCACAAAGTTTCTGCCTTGTATCAGGAGCAGGGCTATAAGTTCTGTCTGATTGGTTTTGCCGGAGCTCAATTCGGCGAAGTGCATGTTTTGTTCCAGAAGTTGGGCTTCCAGTTCTTGCAGATTCACAATCTTGGCAACCGTTACAATGGCAAAACGACCGAGGTGGGAATTTAAGATGAGAGGTTGAGGATCTGTGTCGCTGATGATTCCAATGCCGGAATTTCCTTTGAATTTATCCAATTCATCTTCAAACTTCGTTCGGAAATAGGTACTTTCCAGATTGTGAATAGAGCGCTTAAACACCGCTTCTTCCTGATCGTAAGTAGCCAAGCCACCACGTTTTGTCCCTAAATGCGAATTATAATCCGTACCGTAAAACAGATCTGCCACGCAACTTGCTTTGGCGACTGTTCCGAAAAAACCTCCCATAAGTTCCTTGTGTTATTAGTTATTTTATTAACGTGTGCAAAGGTACAAAGAAGTTTCTTTGTTAGCGCCATATTCTGCCAATACAATTTCTAAAAAAACTTATTTTCGCAGGCAAGCCCGATGCAGGAAGAGCAAACAAGAAGAATAACTCAGTTTGCAATCAAAGGTATAAGCACTTCGGACGGATAAGTGAAGTTTATAAAAAAGCTCCCTGCCGGACTTCAAATCCGGCAAGGAGCCAACTAATGCCTAATCGGAAACTCTTTTTACCTTAATCATTTCCATTTCTTCACAGTTTTCTTATCGGCAGGAGCAGCCTCAATCAAGCTCAAAGCAAAACCGCCGCTACGTGCCTCCTTGACAGACATCTTTGTCTTATTGGTCACAATGCCTTTCTTTATTTGATAGGAAGTGGGATTTTCTTTGTAGTCGGCATCTTTGCCATCGGCATACAAAGTAGCCACATATTGCTTGCCCGGCGTCAGGAAGTCGAGAGTAAAGTTGGCAGTACGGGCATTTTCATCCGTAATGCCGCCAACAAACCAGTTATCGGTACCTTTCGCCTTGCGCGCTACGGTGATATAGTCACCCGGTTCCGCTTCGATATACCTGCTGTCGTCCCAATCTACGGCAACATCTTTGATGAACTGGAAAGCATCCATATGCTTCTCGTAGTTCTCAACCAAATCGGCAGCCATCTGCAAAGGGCTGTAAAGGGTGACATAAAGAGCCAGCTGCTTGGCAAGCGTAGTCTGCACCTGCCCATGAGGCAAATCGCCCATAAAATCCAGTTTGGTATCGAAAATGCCCGGAGTGTAGTCCATCGGGCCACCGATAAGACGGTTAAAGGGAAGCAATGTGGTGTGGAACGGCTTGCTACCGCCAAAGGCTTCATATTCGGTTCCGCGGGCCGATTCGTTGCCAATCAGGTTAGGATAGGTGCGGCACAGCCCTGTGGGGCGTACGGCTTCGTGGCCGTTGACGCAAATCTTATAATCGGCGGCTTTCTTCACGGCATAGAGATAGTGGTTGTTCATCCACTGTCCGTAGTGGTGTTCTCCGCGCGGAATGATATTGCCTACATAGCCGCTTTTCACTGCATTATAGCCATTATCCACCATAAACTGATAGGCTTTGTCCATGTGGCGTTCGTAATTGCGGACGGAAGAAGATGTTTCATGATGCATCATCAGCTTCACACCTTTGCTCTTGGCGTAAGCGTTCAGCATCTTTACATCGAAATCGGGGTATGGGGTTACAAAGTCGAAAACATAATCTTTGGAATGTCCGAACCAGTCTTCCCAGCCTTCGTTCCAACCTTCCACCAGCACTTGGTCGAAACCGTTGGCAGCCGCAAAGTCGATATATCTCTTCACGTTTTCATTGTTGGCGCCATGACGTCCGTTGGGCTTTGTCTTGGAATAGTCCGTTTCGCCCAGTTTGACGGAGGGCAGTTCGTCCGTATATGCCCAAGTGCTTTTGCCGGCAATCATTTCCCACCATACGCCTACATATTTCACCGGTTTAATCCAAGAAACATCTTCATAGGCACAAGGTTCATTCAGGTTCAGAGTCAGCTTGGAAGCAAGGATGTCGCGTGCGTCATCGCTGACAATAACCGTACGCCATGGCGACTTGCAGGGAGCCTGCATATAGCCTTTGTCACCCACTGCATCGGGGGTCAGCCAAGACTCAAAAACCAGGTTCTTGTCGTCCAGGTTCAGGTGCATACAAGAATAGTCCACCAAAGCTGCTTCATGCAGGTTGATGTACAATCCGTCTGCCGTCTTCATCTGAAGGGAGGTCTGCACACCTGTCGGAGAGAATTGTGTCTGCGAGGCGTTGCCTGTGACAGCTTCCTCCATCAATCCGCGTATTTCGGAAAGTTTGGACTCCATGTAGTCATACTCCTGCGTATCGTAGTCGCCCGGTATCCAAAACGCCTTATGGTCGCCCGCCATAGCAAATTGGGTACGTTCTTCCTTGATAACAAAGTAGTTCAAGTTCTTCTGCAAAGGGAACTCGTAACGGAAGCCGAGACCGTCGTCAAAGAGGCGGAAACGAATGATGATATTGCGGTCCTGCGCCTTCTGATTCAGCGTTACGGCCATTTCATTATAGTGGTTACGGATTTGTTTTACTTCACCCCACACCGGTTCCCAGGTTTCATCAAACGTAGAGGTTTCGGTACCGGCCAAAGTAAATCCGTTCATCAATCCCGGATCATTTTTCAGTTCCAGACCGAGTTTCGAGGGCTTAATAACCGCTTTTCCTTTGTAGGAAAGTTCGTAAACAGGTTCACCCTGGGGATTTACCGAAAAGTTCAATCGGAGTTGGCCGTCAGGCGAAGTAATGCTCTCGGCCATTGCTGCGCCGCTCATGAAAAGGGCGAGCAGGAAGCAGGCCAGTTTAGTGAAAATAGTCTTCATGTTTCTCATGCTATGGTATTTTAATTAGTTATCGTGCCACAAATATAAGCAGGATAAGGAATTATATAGGAAGCAATCGCATAAAATCCGGATAATTTGTCAGAAAACGTTTGCATAAGAATGAAGGACACCACTGTCCTTCATTCTCATCTTCATCTTCTTACCGGTTCGGAGGATTCGGCTTTATCCCAAAGGATCCTCTTCTTCACCTCCACCGGATATATCCGGATTTTCAGGCTTGCCTTCATTGCCCTGGCTGCCGTCGGTATAATCCGTATCGGGCATTGCCATCCGGGTGACGCTCATCTTGTCCAGCATCGCGCTGAAGGCCTTTCCCGGAAAGAAGAGAATACGCTTACGCACAATATTGCTTGCCGTCACCCCCTCTTGCGTATCGGCACATTTTCCCACAAAAGAAGGGCGGAAAAGCCCGAAATCTCCTAAACGGACAGTCTTTCCGTCCTCTATTTCTTCCGACATGATGTCTACAAGGCCGGCAGCCACCAAATCCACCGTTTTCCTGTGGATACCGAGGATACGGCTCACTTTGGCACACAATTTATCAGTGCCTAACTCGCCTGACCCTACGGATTTGGCTACATACTTCACATTTTTATCCTTGTCGAAACCGAATACACGTTTAGCTACTACATACTGAAGTCCCATAATTTTTAATGTTTTAAAAGGTTATTATATAATAATGTAACAGGCCGGAGCCCTTTATCTTTTTCAAGAAGCGAAAGTTCACTGCGAGGCCTCAACAGTTCTGCATTTGTTTCTCAAATCCGATGTTGCAAAGTTAGGGGGAGAATGACGGAAACACAAGGAAACGGCATCTACAACCATTTTGCGTAAACGCCTAAACAGCAAACAGTTAATAAAAAGGCATCTCTACAACAGTAAAAATCAGGCGGGAAAGGAATTTGAAAGAAACAGGGGCAATCTCTACAATCCGGACTGATAAATCACAGATTATCAATGCCTGACTCTGATATGCTCTCTACAATTAAGCGCTTAAACCCTCAGGTTCGGCTTACAGCCGGAACCGGCTGTATTCACCCAACGAATACACCGCCTGCCCGGCCCTCTCTTTATCTGCTTACTCAAACCCCTCCGACGATTTACTAAATCTCCGGCAATGATTTACTAAATCTCCCCCAACGTTTTAGTAAATCTCCATCCACCCCATAAAACCCACCCGAAGATTGGTTGAAATTCCCCTGCCTTCATTACCTTTGCAACCTGAAACATACTCAAAAAAAACAAGCATCATGACTAAAATACTGATAGCCGTATTCCTGGGCGGCGGCACCGGCAGCCTATTACGCTATTGCGTACAAATGGCCCTTCACGAACGGATAGTGCCCTACTCCTTTCCCTGGGCCACGTTTGCCGTCAACATAACCGGAAGTTTTCTGATAGGGCTGTTCTATGCCTTGTCCGCACGTTTCAACCTATCTACGGAAGTACGCATGTTGCTGACCACCGGATTGTGCGGCGGCTTCACCACCTTTTCCACATTCTCCAATGACGGATTGATCCTGATGAAACAAGGATTCTACGGACTGTTCGCCACATATACTCTATTAAGTATCCTGCTGGGCATATTCGCTGCATTGGGCGGAAGCATCGTAGGGCGAACTTTTTAAAATCACAGTCATAAGGGAAAGTCCGAACCATTTTCCACCTTCGTTTGTTATTGTTCATAGAATTTACACTTAAAACAGAAGAAGATGAAAATAGAAAAGATTATCGGACGTGAAATCCTCGATTCAAGAGGAAACCCCACTGTGGAAGTTGATGTGATTTTGGAGTCGGGCTTCACCGGCCGGGCTTCCGTACCCTCCGGCGCATCCACCGGCGAACATGAGGCTTTGGAACTGCGCGACGGCGACAAAAAACGCTACGGCGGCAAAGGTGTGCTGAAAGCCGTCAACAACATCAACAACATCATCGCTCCCAAACTGGTCGGTATGTCCGCCCTTGAACAAATGAGCATCGACCATGCCATGCTGGCACTGGACGGCACAAAAACCAAGTCCAATCTGGGCGCCAATGCCATTCTGGGCGTTTCACTTGCCGTAGCCAAAGCAGCCGCAGCCTATCTTGACGTCCCCCTCTATCGCTATATAGGCGGAACAAACACCTACGTGATGCCTGTTCCGATGATGAACATCATCAACGGTGGTTCGCACAGTGACGCCCCTATTGCTTTTCAGGAATTTATGATACGCCCGGTAGGGGCAACTTCTTTTCGTGAAGGCCTGCGCATGGGCGCAGAAGTGTTCCACGCCTTGAAGAAGGTGCTGCACGACCGCGGCCTCAGCACCGCCGTCGGCGATGAAGGCGGCTTTGCTCCCGCCCTGGCAGGAACAGAAGATGCTTTGGACTCAATCATTGCCGCCATTAAAGCTGCCGGCTACGAACCGGGCAAAGACGTGATGATTGCCATGGACTGCGCTTCTTCCGAATTCTATCACGACGGAATTTACGACTATGGCAAATTTGAAGGTGAGAAAGGCAAAAAACGTACAGCCAGCGAACAGGTGGACTATCTGGAAGAACTGATCAACAAATATCCGATAGACTCTATCGAGGACGGAATGAGCGAAAACGACTGGGAAGGCTGGAAGAAACTGACCGACCGCATCGGAAACCGCTGCCAGTTGGTGGGTGACGACCTGTTTGTCACCAATGTGGATTTTCTCGCCATGGGCATCGAAAAAGGATGCGCAAACTCCATACTCATCAAGGTAAACCAAATCGGCTCCCTGACAGAGACTCTGAATGCCATCGAAATGGCACACCGCCATGGATACACCACCGTTACCTCACACCGTTCGGGCGAAACGGAAGACTCCACCATTGCCGACATTGCCGTAGCCACCAACAGCGGACAAATCAAGACCGGTTCCTTGAGCCGTTCGGACCGCATGGCCAAATATAACCAACTGCTACGCATCGAGGAGGAACTGGGGAATAACGCCATATATGGATACAGAAGAATCAAAAAAGGATAGTGAGTAATGAGATATAAAAAAGAAAAGAGATGTATCAGCTGATACATCTCTTTTCTTTTTGAGCCTCTTGTCGGATTCGAACCAACGACCCCGAGATTACAAATCACGTGCTCTGGCCAACTGAGCTAAA
>PPYF01024717.1_pt1 | contig 25850 bp, 24 predicted proteins | sample 1559871 | NCBI WGS metagenome assembly PPYF01 (sample SAMN08240021, study PRJNA423297) | Human gut metagenome, whole genome shotgun sequencing project. | reverse complement strand
ATGGAAGAGAGTATTATTTTATTAGTAAGTGTCGGCTGTATTGTATGGATACTGACCTGTCTTGGTATGATTGTAGTAAAAAGAAGTCAGGAAAAAGCTGAATTAAAAAAATGGCTGGAGAAAGCTGAGAAAGAAAAAATTCTTGAAGAGGAAGAAGAAAAACGCATTGAGAGGCTTCGAGAAGAGGAAAAGATTCTGGAATCTGTGGAAAAAGGGGAGAAAATTGAAGCTGATGGTGGAAAAGAACCTGCAGATGACGAAAAAGTAGTCTTTAGTTCTATGACCAGGAGTCATCCTTACAGAGAAAAAGAGGAAAAATTGGAGACGGTCATCATCTATCAAAGAAAAAAGACGGAGAGAGGATGGGTTTGTCTGTACTGTGAAGGCGAGAATCAGAAGGGAAAAGAAATCTGTGAGATATGTGGGAGAAGACGAGGAGAGTGACAGAGAATGTTTTGCAAATATTGTGGAAGTGAGATGGATGAAAAAGAGGTGGTATGCAAGAACTGTAAAAGGCAGAGAGAAGGGTGGATTCGGGCAGAGATGTTTCGGGATGGACAAGGAGTGACCCTGGAGGTAGACAGCTATGCAGAGATGCCATGGGAGAGGAGAAAGAACAGTGAAATAGAAAAAGGACAGAAGGAGAGAGCGGTGAAATTGATAGAAAGGCAGAGGAAAGAGGAGCCGGGGCATCCTGCTGTGAAGGAAAGAAGAAGCGCAGATCACAGAGTGACAGAATATCTTGCGGAGATTCAGCGTGAACTTCGGAAGGAAAGAAAAAGAAATAGAGTTTTTAGAAGAATCGTATTGGTGGGAATATTTTTGCTCATACTTCTTCAAACAGTTGTCGTTTATACAGTCACAGAGCAGAAAAAGTCGTATGAGGAGGTGATAAAGCATGTGGAAGAGAGCAGGGAAGAAGGAATGCATTAGGCAGATGCTTGACCAGTGTCTAATTGTAAAAAGGGCAAAAAAGGAAGGGATGGGGGAGGATAGTTTTTTGTGCGCAGTCGAAAAAAACAGTGGGATTATTGGAGTTTTTGATGGCAGCGGGGGAAGTGGGGCGAAAAGGTATCCGGCATTTCAGGATAGAACCGGAGCATATATTGCATCGCGTATTTTATCAGAGACAACTTGCAGATGGTATTTCGAGGAGGGAGAAAAGGAAAGATTTCTTAAAAAAGGGCGGGGAGAACAGCTAAAACAAAGGTTGGATCACGAACTTCAACAGTATCGGGCAATGGGACAGGCGGAATCTGTTTTGTGTGGGAGCATGAGTAAGGAATTCCCGTCGACACTTGCGGCGGCGGTTGTAGAAAATGACGGGAGAAAAGAAAACGAAGTGGAAGCAGAAGTTTTTTGGAGTGGTGACTCTCGTATCTATCTTATTGACCAGGGAGGACTTCATCAGCTGACGACAGACGATCTTCCAAATCCGGATGCAATGGTCAATCTTCGGGAGGATGCGGGAATGTTGAATGTTGTGTCGGCATCACATCCGTACAACATTCATGAAAAAATAGTTGGTATGAAGCTACCTGCGATTCTTCTTGCCGCAACGGATGGCTGCTTTGGATATCTTCCGACACCGATGGAATTTGAAAAGCTGTTGCTTCGAACATTGGAATTTTCTGAAAGCATTGCGGAATGGGAGGCAAATATAGATCATGCAATTGGAGAAATTTCGGGTGATGATTATACATTATGTGCCTTCTGTATTGGATTTGGCAGTTTCCAAAAGATGAAAGAAAGTTTTCGAAAGAGGAGAAAACGGATGGAGGAGCAATATCGTTTTTCAGAGAAAATGACTGAGGAGGAGCTGTTTTTGCAGTGGGATAGTTATAAAAAGGGATATGAACAGGATGGCTGGGAGAGAGAAAGATGATAAACGGATATCAACTGGAAACGGAACTTAAAACAGATAACAGCGGTTTTTCTAAGTGGGGATTTGCTGTAAAGGGTGGGGAGAGGTATTTTATCAAAGAATTTCTTGCTCCGGTTTATCCGATTTATACAGATGTATTAAGCAAAGAGCAGATGGAGAATAAGAGAAAAATCTGCCGGGAATATGAACAAAAGATGCGCTTATTCTATCGTGAAATCAATGAATGTTCCGATGGAAATATTGTAAAAATCGAAGAGTTTTTCCGGTGTGGAAGCAAGTATTATATCACGACGCAGCAGATTCCTCAGATGAGTTGGAGACAAGTCTGCAATCTGGAGCAAGAGAAGAAGATCATGCTTTGCCGGATATTGATCCACAGCCTTGTAAAACTCCATGAGAGGGGAATTGTCCATGGAGATATTAAAAAGAATAATGTATTGTTTAAATGGACAGAGAAGGGATCTGTGACAGCAAAACTAATTGATTTTGATGCAGGTTTTTGGGAGACAGCTCCACCGGCACCGACAGAAGAAATTCATGGGGACATGGTCTATATGGCGCCGGAAACTTTTCGAATGATGTGTGAGGAGGAGGGCAGGCTTACAAAAGCCATTGATGTGTACGCGATGGGGCTGCTTTTCCATGAGATTCTTGTTGGGAAGCTTCCTGAATTTGACAGGGATAAATACGAATATCCGTTTGAGACATTTTTGAACGGGGATACGGTAAGATGTGAGGATATGGTTCCGACCGGGATGAAGCGTATGATTGCAAATATGCTTGAGCCGGACCCCAAAAAGCGTATTACCGCAGAACGGATTTTGCAAATGTTTGGTGCGGGCAAAGAAGAAAAGACGGCAGAAAGAAAAGCGGAGCAGTTGATCAGCACCATGGGAAGAAAGAGCATATCTGTAGAGGAGCGAGAAGAAAAAACGAGGGAAAATGGGAAGAAAAATGCGTTCCAAAAACCAGGAGATTTATAAGGAGATCTCGCAGGTTTTATGAAAACAAAGAGAGAAACAGGAGGAAGAAAACATGGCAGGAAATTTTAAAATGGAGTACAACGTAGATATGGTGTTTTGCATTGATGCAACCGCGAGTATGATCCCGGTATTAGATACCGTGAAGGAAAATGCCTTGAATTTTTACAATGATGTAGTCAATGTCATGAAGGAGAAACAGAAAATGATCAGCAGCATGCGGATCCGTGTCATTGCATTCCGAGACTATCTTGCAGATCAAGATGCGGCGATACTTGCGACAAATTTCTTTGAGCTGCCTGCACAAATGAAAAAATTTGAAGAGTGTATTCAAAGCATTGTGGCGCAAGGAGGCGGAGATGAGCCGGAAGACGGGCTGGAGGCACTTGCATATGCGATACGCTCTGACTGGAAGCAGTCCGGCACAAAGAGAAGAAATGTGATTGTTGTATGGACAGATGCATCTACGCATGAAATCGGGTATGGAAAAGATTCGACTGCCTATCCGAAAGGGATGCCGCAGGATTTTGCGGAACTTACTTCATGGTGGGGAGATGAACAGAATCAGACATTTATTGCAAATGCAGCAAAACGGCTCGTTCTTTTTGCTCCGAAACTTCCTTACTGGGAGCAGATTACCGGTACATGGAACAACGTGATTCATTATCCGTCCACAGCCGGGAAAGGGTTGAAAGAGTATAGTTATCGGGAAATCATTGATGCGATCTGTAATAGTTTTTAGTGTGTACAGGATTTTACAGATCAATCATTATAGGAGCGGAGGAAAACAAAGTGTATTGTGGAAAATGTGGAAAGAAAATCGAAGCCGGAAAAAATCATTGTGTTTACTGCGGACAGCCGTGGTATGATCCGATGAAACCAAGAGACGAAGGAATCAAACAGACAGAAAAAATACTCCCGAAGGAGGAAAAAGTAGAGGAAGAGAAAAATTGCAGGGAGGAAGAAAGAGAAGAGGTATTCATGACGTTTTCTAAAAAAAGCAGCGGATCTAATGAGGTCAGTGGGAAATATTTTCAGAAGATGAATGATTTGTAAAGGGAATGGAGGAAGAAGTATGAAAGAAGTTTTTTGCAAACATTGCGGGTGCAGGCTGGTGGAAGGAGATTCTTTTTGCAGACTTTGCGGAAAAAGAATTGTAGAAGAAGGAGCAGTATCCGGGACAAGAAAATCTATGTTTTCTGCAGGAGAAAGTAAGAAACTGATTTTAATTGCAGCAGCAATTTTCGTAATTGTCTTTGCAGGAATCGGAATCCGCAGCTTGCTGGGCAATGGTATTGAAGGAACATGGACGATCACGAAGATTAAGCTGGATGGTATGAGCAGACCGGAGAAGATTGAGGATGCGGTCCGTGATTTAGCGGAAAAAGAGGGGCAGACGTCAGAAGAAGAGATTCAGAAGGCGATGGGAATGTTTACAGATTTTAAAATGACTATTTATGAGAATGGAACAGTAGTGATGCAAAGTTCGGGGAACAGCCTGACCGGAAACTGGGTAGAGAATGGAAAGGGAAATTATATATTTAAGACAGAAAATGGGGAACCCGCAAATGTTACTGTAAAATTTGGGAAAATGACTATACTGGAGGATGACGGAACGGAGGCAGTTATTTTGGAGAAAGAATAACAGGAGAAAAAAAGATGAATTTGAAGAACGTTTATGAAATTTTTTATCCGGGGAAAGTAAATACAGCTCCATGTGTCTGGAAAGAACCGCCGAAATATCGATCCAAAAAGGAGTTCTTTGAGGAGATCATTCCGATGGAAATCCGCTGGCTGAACATCAAATTATGGAATGACAAGGCGAGGAGAAGCCGCTTTTTGTCAGATTGTAACTCTGAGAGAAAATATCTCAAAGAACTAAAAAGAGAAATTCTTCAGAACCCATTTTTCATTTCACGAATAGAGCGAAAATGTAAGATTCTGTTGAAGGATCATATTGAAACAGAAATTTTCGAGAAAACTTTTTTAGAAATAGTGACTTGCGAGCAGATTGCATTTTCTCCAAGTCTGGAAAAGTATCTGAAAGGAGACAAAGAGAAAAAAGGAAGGAAAGTTTCGGAAAGGATTTTTACATTTTTGTTTCTTTATGCATTATTTCCTGAGGAGATTAACCAGATATATGCCCCGTATCTGCTTCAGAAGGAAAATGGAATTCTAGTATCAAAAAGGGAAAGACAGGATGCAAAGGATGACTCCCTCTTTTTAAGCGAATATCCGCCGGATATGAGTATCCATCGTCCGGGAGAGATCCTCTGTCATACATGGATGATCAGAAATGCAGGGGAAGTGATTTGGGAAGAGCGATATCTGGAATGTGATCCGGTGGCATTTGAAATTGGTGAGGAGAATAAAAGGATACCATTACCGGAGACGGTTTATCCAGGAGATACTGTGACAATATCTGTGCGGTTTCCGGTTCCCGAATCTCCCGGCTCCTATATGATAAACTGGAAAGCAAGAAGAAAAGACGGAACGCTTGCGTTCCCGGGGAGGCTCGGATTGGGGCTGCATTTTACAGTGATGCAGGCGGATACAGAACGAGACGAGGAAGAAATAGAGAATAACTATAAGGTATTGGAAGAAAGCCCTGCGATTCCTCAAACACTGATTGCGGGAGAGGGATATTCTCATATATGGCTGTTACAAAATACGGGAAGTATGGTATGGAAAGACTATTGCTGTGAGTGCATGAATGGAGAGGCATTTCGGTACGCAAAGAGTGAATTACAGATCCCGATTAAAAAAATCGTAAAACCGGGAGAATGCGTCTACGTTAAGATAGAATTTGTCACCCCTCCGGTTGAAGGAGTTTACCGGTTAGTCTGGAGAATCATGAAAAAGGACGGAACAAGCGCATTTGCAGAAGGAAGACAGTTAGAAATATTGTTAAACCTGGTATAGAAGAGGGAAAAGTTCGCATTACTTTTAACAAGAAAAAAGCGCTCTAGGAAACAGATTTACTTTTTGTGTACAAAATGTACAATAAAAAACAGAAAAAAGAATTGATTTTCGTCGGAATATAAGAATAATAACGATAGTTAAAAAAATGTCAATTTTTCTATTGACATTTTTTTAACGAGAAAATATACTAGGGAATGTAGATAAGAAAAACGAACTCACTTAACTCATTTACAGGAGGAAAAATTGGTATGGCAAAGAAAAAAGAAGTAGTACCAGCAATTATTGATAACGTAGAAGCTCTTACAGCGAAAATGGAAGCAATGCGTGAGGCACAGAGAGAATTTGCTACATTTACACAAGAGCAGGTAGATAAAATCTTTTTTGAAGCAGCTTTGGCAGCAAATAAAATGCGTATCCCGTTAGCAAAAATGGCAGTCGAAGAAACTGGAATGGGAATCGTTGAAGATAAAGTAATTAAAAATCACTATGCAGCAGAATATATTTACAATGCATATAAAGATACAAAAACATGTGGTGTGATCGAGGAAGACAAAGCATTCGGAATTAAGAAGATCGCAGAACCGATCGGTCTTGTTGCAGCGGTTATCCCGACAACAAACCCGACATCAACAGCAATCTTTAAGACATTGATTTCTTTAAAGACAAGAAATGCAATCATCATCAGCCCACATCCACGTGCAAAAGCAGCTACGATCGCAGCAGCAAAAGTAGTTTTAGATGCAGCTGTAAAGGCAGGAGCACCGGAAGGAATCATCGGATGGATCGATGTACCATCACTGGAGCTTACAAATGAAGTTATGAAAAATGCAGACATCATCCTTGCAACAGGTGGTCCTGGAATGGTAAAAGCAGCTTACTCTTCAGGAAAGCCGGCACTCGGAGTTGGAGCTGGTAACACACCGGTTATCATCGATGACACAGCAGATGTGAAGCTCGCAGTAAACTCTATCATTCATTCAAAGACATTTGATAATGGTATGATCTGTGCTTCAGAGCAGTCTGTGACAGTTCTGGAAAAAGTATATAAAGAAGTGAAAGAAGAATTTGCATACAGAGGATGCTATTTCCTCAAAAAAGATGAGATTGAAAAAGTTCGTAAGACAATCATCATCAACGGTGCATTAAATGCAAAAATCGTAGGACAGTCTGCTCACACAATCGCAGCATTGGCAGAAGTGGATGTTCCGGAAGATACAAAGATTCTGATCGGTGAAGTAGAATCTGTAGATATCTCAGAAGAATTTGCACACGAGAAATTATCTCCGGTACTTGCAATGTACAAAGCAAAGACATTTGACGAAGCGATCGCAAAGGCAGAGCAATTAGTAGCTGACGGTGGATATGGACATACAGCTTCCATTTATGTACACCCTGCAGAGACAGAGAAGCTTGCAAAACATGCAGCAGCTATGAAGACATGCCGTATCCTTGTCAACACACCTTCTTCTCAAGGTGGAATCGGTGATCTTTACAACTTCAAATTAGCTCCGTCTCTTACATTGGGATGTGGTTCTTGGGGAGGAAACTCTGTATCTGAGAACGTAGGAGTAAAACATTTGATCAACGTGAAGACAGTTGCCGAGAGGAGAGAAAACATGCTTTGGTTCAGAGTTCCTGAAAAAGTTTATTTCAAAAAAGGATGTATGCCGGTTGCTCTTGATGAACTGGGAACAGTGATGGGCAAAAAGAAAGCATTCATCGTAACAGACAGCTTCTTATACCACAATGGATATGTAAAAGGTATCGAAGAAAAATTAGATGAAATGGGAATCCAGCACACATGCTTCTATGAAGTAGCTCCAGACCCGACACTGGAATGTGCAAAAGCAGGTGCAGCAGCAATGACAGCGTTCCAGCCAGATGTGATCATCGCTCTTGGTGGTGGATCCGCAATGGATGCCGGAAAGATTATGTGGGTAATGTACGAACATCCAGAAGCAGACTTCCTTGATATGGCAATGCGTTTCATGGATATCCGTAAGAGAGTATATACATTCCCGAAAATGGGAGAGAAGGCTTACTTCGTTGCAATCCCGACATCTTCAGGAACAGGTTCTGAGGTGACACCATTTGCAGTTATCACAGATGAAAAGACTGGAGTAAAATATCCATTAGCAGACTACGAATTATTACCGAAGATGGCAATCATCGATGCTGATAATATGATGAGCCAGCCAAAAGGACTGACAAGTGCTTCCGGTATTGATGCACTTACACATGCATTAGAGGCATATGCATCTATCATGGCAACAGACTATACAGATGGTCTTGCATTAAAAGCAATGAAAAATATCTTCAAATATTTACCATCTGCTTATGAAAACGGAGCAAACGATCCGATCGCAAGAGAGAAAATGGCAGATGCTTCCTGCATGGCAGGTATGGCATTCGCAAATGCATTCTTAGGAGTATGTCACTCAATGGCACACAAATTAGGAGCATTCCACCACTTACCACACGGTGTTGCAAATGCGTTACTGATCAACGAAGTAATGAAATTCAATGCAACAGACGTGCCTACAAAGATGGGAACATTCTCTCAGTATCAGTATCCACACGCATTAGAAAGATATGCAGAATGCGCTAGATTCGTTGGCGTTGTAGGAAAAGACGACAAAGAAACATTTGAAAAATTCCTTGAGAAGATCGATGAATTAAAAGCAGCAGTTGGAATCAAAAAGACGATCAAAGAATACGGAGTAGATGAAAAATACTTCCTGGATACATTAGATGAAATGGTAGAACAGGCATTTGATGATCAGTGTACAGGTGCAAACCCAAGATATCCACTGATGAAAGAAATCAAAGAAATGTACTTAAGAGTTTACTACGGAAACTAATTTCAGGAAAGATAGTAGTAGCTACCTGGTTAGGGAAAAAGAAGACGTAAGGCTGAAAAGGGCATTAGAAAAAGACAGGAGGACTGACGAAAGTCAGTGTCTTCTGTCTTTTTTGTGATTATTGCTGTTCAGCTTTCATGGCGTGATATCCAATCCAAACAGTCCAAACATATGCCAATGTTTTTGGGATCATCAACATTCCAATGATAGGCACAAGATCGGCAAATAATACAACAGGCAAATAAAACCCAAAGCTAATGACGATTGTCAGCCACATATTTTTGAATAGTTTATCGTTTTGCTCTCTAGAACTTTTATAAAATAGATAAATAATAATAAGACCCATAATTGTGAAAGGAATATTTCTATAAATTCCCCACGATAATGGAGATGCTGAACTTGTCCAGGCATTCTGTGGAAACAGACACAGGACAATTCTAGCTATTGCCATACCATATACGAATATAGTATAGATATTTTTCCCTTTTACATGGTATCTGATTCGCCAAATATAATATAGAATGATATAAAATACGGTCATTGTGATAGAGGTAATAAATTTACCTGTTCCCAATGCAACTGTGAAATTGTCTAATCCTGTTGTACATAATGCAACTGCTCTCGGAACCAGGTGAAATGCATCTCCGAATCCTAATACAACTGCCATAATTCCAAAGAGGCGGTACTGCTTATTCCCATGACTTTTAGCAATCATAAGAATTCCCAATGTAACGACCCCTATAAGATAACATGCGTCAAATACTGTTTCAACTATTGCCTGCATAAAATAACCTCCTAATGTTTTTGTGAATAATAGTGTTTTTAACCTGACTGATGAAGCCTCATTTTCAAAATGAACAGCGTTCATGTTGCTATTTTAATTAATTTAGTTTGCTTTGTCAATACCTAAAACAGATAGATAAAGCGAATAAGTATATAAAAAATATTGATTTGACTGGAAAATTAAAGAAATATATTATCTTATATAGAGCATTGTATTAATTTATACATGTACCGATACCTATCCATATTCATTTTTTCTTGGAAAAGATGTAACATCTGTAAAAGATTTGAAAGGGAAAAATGTAAATGGAGTAGATAGTGATTCAGGGTTAATCAAAGAACCAGTGGATAAAGGAGATTTGATTGATGAATCTTTTGCAGTGAAGGCAGCGGAAGAAACAAAATAGGAAATCAGAATACCGGGAGTTCACAGTTCGTGGATTCTCGGTTATTTCTATAAATAAAACAGTAGCTTTTTTCGAGAGATTGAGATAAGTAGAGAATGAAAGAAAGAGGGAGGAACGATATTGAGTCAGAAAGAACATGGAAAGAAACAGGTAAAAAAAGCAGTCTGTGGTATCTGTGCGTCCGGCTGCCCAATGGATATCTATGTAGAAGATGGAAAGATTATTTCGGTAGAAGGAAGCAAAGATCTTCCTGGACAGAGCGGAGGACTTTGTGCGAAGGGGGCAGCTGCAAGACAGTACATATATAATCAGGAAAGATTGCTTTACCCGATGAAACAAGTTGGGGAAAAAGGACATGGAAAGTTTGTTAGGATCAGCTGGGAAGAAGCATATCAGACAATCGCAGAGAAATTACTGTCAGTCCGGGAACAGTACGGTGCACGGTCGACGATTTTTTATGCAGGATATCCGAAATGGTATCGTCCGGCATTGCTCCGTCTTGCAAATGCGTATGGATCACCGAATTATTGTACCGAGTCAAGCACTTGCTTTCAGGCATCTAATATGGCGTGGAAGTCCATCTATGGAAATGATATTTGCTTTCCGGATCTGGCAAATGCCAATACAGTTATGCTGTGGGCCTCCAACTTATATCACTCTAATACACCGATGAGCAAAAGCTATCGGGGAATGAAGGCACGAGGGGTCAAGATTATTGTGGTAGATCCAAGAAACACGGTCACGGCAAGAGAGGCAGATATCCATTTGCGCCTGCTTCCGGGAACAGACGGAGCACTTGCGCTTGGAATGGCACAGGTGATGATAGAAGAGGATCTGTATGACCATGAGTTTGTGGAAAAGTATGTTCACGGGTTTGAAGAATACCGGGCATATGTAAAGCAGTTTACTCTGGAGTATACAGAGAAGATCACCGGGGTTCCGGCAGAGAAAATTTTGGAGGCTGCAAGGCTGTATGCGACAAATGGTCCGGCGGGAATCATGTTCTCCGCGGCGACGGTCGTACATCATATCAATGGAGTACAGAATTATCGGGCGGTTCATACACTTGTAGGACTTAGTGGGAATTACGACAGAAAAGGCGGACATCTGGCAAGGCCACCGGTGTCTGCTCCGGTCAATGAATTTGGAAAAGTGAAGAGATACGATGGCGAGGAAGCAATTGGTCAGAAAGACTTTCCAGCATGGTTTGCGCTTCCATGTGAGGAGGCTCAGTGCACAAGATTGGCAGAATATATTTTGAAAGAAGAACCGTATCCGCTGAAAGCACTTGTGGCAGTTGGAATGAACCACAGAATGTGGCCGAAGCCGTCGTATCTTCAGGAGGCACTGAAAAAATTAGAGTTTTATGTCAATGTAGATCTGTTTCTTTCTGACTCTAGCGATATGGCAGATATTGTGCTGCCTGCGGCAACCTTTTTTGAGCGGGAAGAAATAAGGACAATGCGAGGAGGTATGGTCGGTCTTTCAGAAGCAGCAGTCTGTCCGTGCGGAGAGGCAAAAAATGACATTGAGATCATTCAAGAATTGGCACGCAGAATGGGACTTTCTGAACCGGTGCTTTCTGGAACCTATGAGGAATATATGAATTACATTCTCAAACCGACCGGACTTTCTGTGGAGGAATTGCGCGGACATCAAGGAGGAGTAAAGGCAAAACATTTGGTATTCGGGACAGAGAGAAGTTATGAGAGAGAGGGATTTGCTACACCGACAGGGAAAGCAGAATTTGTCTCTACAGTGTTAGAAAAATATAAGGATGCTTATGGGTATGACGGTCTTCCGGTTTACCGGGATTTCAGAGAAGTAAGTGAGGTGGACAGAACAGTTTATCCGTGGATCCTGAATACAGGTTCCAGAAAACCTCAGTATTTTCATGCACGTGTGAACCGTCTTCCATGGCTTGCGGCGTTGGAACCGGCGACTTTGGTGGAAATGCATCCATCCGATATGGAATCACTTCAGATTCAGGAAGGCGACCGAGTAATAGTGACTTCGCCAGGAGGAAGCATGGAAGGAATTGCGGCAGCCGTCAGAAACAATCTGCCGGGGATGGTACATATTTACCATGGAAACAAGAAGGGAGAAGCGAATGAGCTGATTCCGCTTACATATCTCGATCCGATTTCCGGATTTCCGGGATATAAGAGTTATTTTTGTAATGTAAGAAGAAAGGAAGAGGAAGATGCCATATCGACTGAAATTTGATAAAGAAAAATGTATCGGATGCTATGCATGCCATATAGCCTGTCTGGATGCACATCACTCTGTAGGGGAAATTGTGCCGAGTTTCCGGGCATTTCAGAAGGTGACAGATTTATCAGGGACATTTGAAAAAACAGTGTGTCCAGGGTGCATTCACTGTGGAAAATGTGAGCATGTCTGCCCGCAACACGCAATTTACCGGGAAAAAACGACAGGTTTTATTCTCGTAGATCAGGACCTTTGCAATGGCTGCAGAAGTTGTGAGGCAGTCTGTCCGCTTCAGGTGATCCACTTTAATGAAGCAGGAAAGATGGAAAAATGTGACGGCTGTGTGGAACGGATCAAAGAGGGACGAGAACCTGCATGTGTCCGGACTTGTTATCCGGGTGCGATCACATGGGAGAAGGTCGATGGCTAAGGGAAAAGACAGAGATAGGAAGGCTGATATCGCAGCATGTATCTTGGCAGGTGGAAAAAACAGCCGTATGAATGGCAGAAAAAAAGCATTTTTGCTGGTGGAAGAAACCGTATTTTGGAAGAAGATTGCTGCAAAATTAAGTGGATGTCCTGCCATTTATATTTCTGTGGAAGACCGGAAGAAATACGAACAAACACAAGCAGATGTTGGCGAGTGTGGCTTTGAGGGATTTCCGCTTGTGGAAGATTTGGAAAAAGAAAAAGGACCTCTTGGTGGGATTTACAGTGTTCTTACGGCCTGTGAGGAGCAGGCAGTTCTTTTTGTACCATGCGATATGCCGGAAGTGGATCAGGAATTAGTAGATACTATGAGAGGCGAATGGGTTCGTGAGAGAAAGCCGGTTTTTCTTATAAGAGATGGGAAGAGATGTCCATTTCCAGGCATCTATACGAAGGAGATGCTTCCATGGATCCGACGGCAGCTGGAACGAAAAGATTATAAACTGCAAAATCTTTTGAACGAGATAGAGGAGAAGATTGTCTGTTTGGAAGACGAAAGAGATGGGGGTGGCAATATTAATACAGAAGAAGAGTATCGGGCATATTTAAGTAAAATAGAAAGAAAAGAGCTGGTGAGGATTTCTCTGAAAGAGGCTGTAGAAAAAATTTTGGAGGAAGTACGCCCGCTGGATGCGTGGGAGGAACTTCCACTTTTGGAACTTTCCGGGCGCACGCTATGGGAAGATGTATATAGCAGACATGCCCAGCCTCCATTTCCGAGATCCCCTCTGGACGGTTATGCAATCCGAAGTCAAGACAGCATCGGAGCGGATGATACACACGGAGTCTTTCTGCATGTGATCGATACAATTTATGCAGGGGAAGCTTCGGGGAAGAAAGTAGGAGAAAAAGAGGCGGTACGTCTGATGACAGGTGCGCCGATTCCACAGGGGGCAGATACTGTGATTCGTCAGGAGGATGTGGAGAGAGTGGGGGACACGATCTCTGTTTTTCAAGAACAGCATGCCTATGAAAATTATTGTTATGCGGGGGAAGATTATTCAGCGGGTACCTGTCTGTTAACGCGCGGGGAAACCGTAGGCGCCGCAGAGTGTGGACTACTTGCCTCGATGGGGGATTCTCATGCAAAAGTGGTGCGCAATGTGCGTGCGGCGGTGATAGCAACCGGGAGTGAGCTGACAGAGCCGGGAAGCGAATTGTCGTTCGGCAAAATTTATAATGCGAATCTGTATCTTGTGTGTAGCAGGCTTACAGAGCTTGGAGTATCAGTAGTGTGGATGGATACCGTGCAAGATGATGCCCGGTGTCTTAAAGATTCCATAGAGAAGGCATGTAGGCTGGATGCAGACTTGATTCTGACAATTGGCGGTGTATCGGTTGGGCAGAAGGATATTGTGGAGGAAACATATGGACTTCTTGGTGCAGAGATTTGTTTCCACGGAGTGAAGATGAAGCCAGGATCCCCGATGATGGGCGGAAGCTATCAGAAAATCCCGATGCTTAGTTTTTCGGGAAATCCATATGGTACTTTTGTTAATATGGAATTATTTGTGCTTCCGGTGTTAGAAAAGATGACGGGAAGCCAGAGATACCGGGTAGAGTACAGGGAAGGAACCTTGGCAGAAACCTTTGAAAAGACCGGGAAAGTGCCGCGGTTTGTACGGGCGAGATGGGAGAATGGAACGGTAGTGTGGAAAAGGCAAAATGCCTCAGGAATCTTAAGTTCACTCAATGGCTGCAATTGTCTGTTGGAAATTCCGCCTGGGATTGAAGAGGGACGAAAGAAAGGGGAGAAAGTATGGGTAAGAATGTTATCCAGCCGGTAATCTTTGCCGTGAGTGGCTATAAAAATACAGGAAAGACAACACTGATTACAGGAATAATTCCGATTCTAGCTGAAAAGGGATATCAGGTGGCAGTCATCAAGCATGACGGGCATGAATTTGAGAGTGATGTGCCGGGAACCGATAGCTATCAGCATCAGAAAGCTGGTGCCTATGGAACAGCGGTGTTTTCAAAAAGTCAGTTTCTTGTCACAAAACGGGTTCCGGAAATTACTGCAGAAATGCTGCTTCCTTTTTTCCCGGAGGCCGATATCATCTTGATCGAAGGGTTAAAAGACAGTAGTTATCCGAAGTATATCTGTACATCACCGCAGGAAAATGCAACCCCGGATGAAGTTGCAGAGAGGATTTTGGAGCTTTTGCCAAAGGGGAGAGTAGGAGAAACTTCTAGTAATAAATAGATAAGTGCATAAGTTTAGATTGATAATAAAATAACAATAAAAATAGCACATAAAAAAATGTTAAAAATTATACAAAAAACCCTTTTCAAATCGTTTGAAAAGGTATATAATAGCAATATCAAATCAGAACAATAAAAAATATTGAAGTTGTTTACAGATTATTTTGTTGCAGTTTGGATACAGTCTGCGAACAATGACAGTAGAATTGTATTATTAGGAGGGAACCTACATGAAGTTAGAGCAGAGCAACTTAATCGTAAAACGTGCACACAAAGAAGTGTATAAAACAGAAGAGGGAATTGTAAAGATTTTTGGGAAAGAACATCCAAAGGCAGATGTATTTAATGAAGCGTTGAATACCGCAAGGGTAGAGGCGACTGGTCTTGATATTCCAAAGGTAAAACAGGTGACACAGATTGACGGAAGATGGTCACTTGTGATCGAATGCAAAGAGGGAAAGACATTGGAAGAGATGATGAATGTCGATCCGGCAAATCTTGAGAAGTATATGGAAGACTTTGTAGATCTCCAGCTCCAGGTACAGAGCAAGAGAAATCCTCTTTTGAATAAGTTGAAAGATAAGCTTGCACGGCAGATCAACGAACTGAAGGATCTGGATGCGACAGCAAGATATGAATTGCTTACAAGACTTGAGAGTATGCCAAAGCATGACAAAGTATGCCATGGAGACTTCAATCCAAGTAATGTGATCGTCGGTAAAACTGGAAAGATGACAGTGATTGACTGGGCGCATGCTACGCAGGGAAATGCAAGTGCAGACGCAGCGATGACTTATCTCCTATTTGCGCTGAAAGACCAGAAAAAGGCAGACCTTTATTTGAAGTTATTCTGCAAGAAGAGTGATACTGCAAAGCAGTATGTGCAACAGTGGCTTCCGATTGTAGCAGCGGCACAACTTTCTAAGGAAAATGAGATGGAGAAAGAGTTCCTGATGAAATGGATCGATGTATTCGATTATCAATAATATGCATAGAAAAAGGATTCCGGAAAGAGGCGGTAAGCCCCGATCCGGAATCCTTTTTTGAGAACTGAAAGATGACAGTTCTCCCACTTTATGTACTTTTTCGTGCTATTTATTATTAAGTTTCGCAATATTCAGTTTTTCGATATTCAGTTTTCAATAGTTGTTATTGTAAAATGACCTCTGCGTAATAAACACCATTTGCGAGAGCTTCACTGTGACTGCTGACAAAAACATCAATGCGGTTTCCTTTGATAGCGCCCCCAGTATCTTCTGCGACATAGGTATGTCCGTTGATCACTACGGAACTTCCAAGTGGAATCAAAGAAGGGTCAACCGCGATAGTTCTTCCTGCCTGTGCAGTGGTGCCGCTGGCAGTAATTCCATTGCTGTATTCTCCACAGCAGATGGAGCAGGCACAATAGTGTGTAATTTTAAATACTCCGAGGCTTGTACCTGATGGCGGAGTAGTATTTCCGGAATCCGGCAGTTGCGGACTTGGTTCTGGACTCACAGGAGGAGTCACTGGTTGATCAGGAACACTTGGGCTAGGAGCAGGCTGCTGTTGCTGCTGCTGTGCAAGTTCTTGCTCGAGACGTTGCTGTTCTTCGGCTGCTCTTGCGGCTGCTTCGGCAGCGGCTTTTGCACGTGCCAGCTGATCAGAATAATTATTAAGCTCAGTGCTTGTTGAAGCTGCTTTTGCCTGGAGATCGTTGCACTTCTGGTCCATCTGTGTCTGGAGAGTGACCAGTGCGTCTTTCTCATCTTCCAGGAGTGTCTGTTGCTTTTGGATTTCTACTTTGGTGTTATGCAGTTCGTCCAACATCTTGCGATCATAAGAACTGATGTTTTGAATGAAATCGGCTTTGTTCAACAAATCGGTCATATCTTCAGCAGAAAAGAGCAATTCTAAAAAAGAAAGATCTCCGGCTTCGTAAATATATTTGATACGAAGCTTCATATCGCTGTACTGCTGAACTTCTTTTGCCTGTGCATCTGCGAGACTGACTTTGGTAAGTTCGATTGCGTTAGTGGTAGACTCTACTTTAGAAATGGTAGAATCTAGTTCACTGCTGAGAGTAGACAATTCTTCATTTACTTTAGAGAGCTCACTGGAGAGCTCATTTGTCTTCTTCTCGAGGTTGTCGACCGTGTCAGTAGCATACACATTGGTGCATGGAAGATACATTGAAACTGCAAGTGTGCAGCTGAGCAATGTACGCATCATGCGCTTTACTTTTGTATTCATGCCATATTTTCCTTTCACATTAGTACATAACCTGTTTGTCTATTATACAATAAAATCATAAAATATGCAAATTAATAAAATGTAAAGCTTCCAAACGTCGCTCCGGAAGCAGAGGAGGAAGCAGGTGAAAAGTACAGACAGCTGCCAATTGGGTTCGTACCGGATATCGCATCAAAAACTGCATTTTGGCATACAGAGTCAATATCCCCGTAGAGGAGTGCCTCGATTCTTCCGTCAGATACAGAGGAAAACAGTGGTTCTGATTCGATGACACCTGAAATTGAATTCGGAAACAGTGGACTGCTTACCCGGTTGAGAATGCAGGATGCAAGTGCAGTCATGGCAGTATAGTCTTCCGTACCTGCTTCACACTGTACTAACGCAGAGAGAAGCAGACTTTCAGAGGCAGATACCGAGAAAGACGGAGGAGGAGCAAAAGGTGGAGGGGCGATTTCGTCATCTTCCTCTTTCTCATCCACGGTACTTTCGTTGTCTGCCACGTTAGAAGTGTTATCGGAAATATCATCGTTCAGAGGTGGCTCTGGGTCGCGGATTTCCGAAGAAGGAGCATGGATTCCCTGATCGACGGCAAGTTGTCCTTCTTCGATTTGTTCATCAGCACGGGCGATCAGTTCAGGAATTCGGCTGAATACTTCAGGGAAAACCGATTCACCGGAAGCAGTATTTTGCTGATTCAAAAGAATAAGGAGCTTTTCATATTCCATGGACAGTGCATCTCTGGAAGCGCGCAGTAAGTCACACTGTTTTGTGAGGAGCGCGGCATCTGTCTCGATAGAACTGCGAAGGTTAGAAAGCTCTGTGAGCTGATTCCTGTCATAGGTGATGAGCGAGCGGATCTGTTCAGAGCGATTTAGAAAATCTGGAAAATCAGAGGCGCTAAGCAGCTGCTCCAAGAAGGAAGAATAGCCTGTTTCATAGAGCCATTGAATTCGCAGCCGCATCATTTGATATTGTCTGGCTTCTTGGATTTGTGCATCTATAAGCAAATTTTTCATTTCTTCTGTGCGGTCAGTCATTGTGCTGAGTGATTGTGCAGTATCAAGCAGCAATGTATTGTGTGCTGACAGTGTGTCTGAGGAAGGAAGAGTGTCCGCTGCATAGACAGGGCAGGAAATAGAAAATATCACAGACAGAAGGCAGATACAAAGGCGGTGATATTGTTTTTTGTGATAACCATACATGTGTTTCAGAGTCCTTTCTTAAAAGTTGCATTTGGTATGCTTAATGCCCTACATTATAGTATAAATTGATTTCTTTTTCAATGTTTGATAAAATAGACAAAACTTGAAAGATGAGAAAAAGGAGCAAAGAAATAGAGCGAGAAAAGGAAGGGATAGACATGATGAAAATGGAATATAAATTATTAGGGTTTGATCTGGATGGAACAATCCTGACGGGAGAAAAGAAACTGACAGCACGTACCAAGAGGGCGTTGGAGGAGGCAATTGCACAAGGGATGATCGTACTTCCTGCGACCGGCAGACCGTTTTCGGGAATTCCAAAGGAAATTATGGAAGTGAAAGGAATTCGGTATGCACTGACTTCGAATGGAGCAAGGATCGTGGATGCAAAGGATGGGAGTGTAGTGTACGAGAAGCCGGTCCCAAAAGAAATTACAGAAAAGATATTGGATATCTATGATAAATATGATACATTACAAGAGATTTATTTCCAAGGTGTCGGCTATATCAGTGAGCATGATCTGCAAAGAGTAGATCAGATGATGGAATCACCTGCGATGGCAGAATATGTTCGTTCGACCAGGAAAGTGGTCAAGAATATCAGAGAGACAGCACGACAATTGCCGGGAGGAGTAGATAAGGTGCATGCAATTTTCGCAGATCAAAGCGAGAAGATGTGTGCGCTCCGGGAACTGGAACAGATGGGACAGGTTACAGTTACAAGAGCATTATCTAATAATATAGAAGTAAATGCAGAGGGAGTAGACAAAGGAAAGGGGATGTTAAAGCTGGCAGAGCTGCTCGGAATCCGCCGCGAAGAAATGATAGTATTTGGTGATGGGTGGAATGATATTTCGATGATCCATGAGGCGGGATGCGGAGTGGCCATGGGAAATGCACAGGAAGCGGTCAAGGAAGCAGCAGATCTTGTCACAGATTCCAATGAGGAAGATGGTGTGGCAAAAATAATTGAAAAGATTCTTCAGAAAGGTTAGGAGGAGAAAGAATGTTAGAAATGTTAAAAGTAATCTTGCTTGGTATTGTAGAAGGAATCACAGAATGGCTTCCAATCAGTAGTACCGGGCATTTGATTCTCGTAGACGAATTCATTAAACTTCAGGCGAGTGCGGCATTCAAAGAGATGTTTAATGTCGTGATCCAGCTTGGTGCGATTATGGCAGTTGTTGTGCTGTATTTCCATAAGCTCAATCCATTTTCGCCGAAGAAAACGCAGAAACAGAAAGCGTGGACGATTCAGCTTTGGATGAAGGTCATTGTGGCATGTATCCCGGCGGGGGTGATAGGAATTCTGTTTGATGACTGGATGGAAGCACATCTGCATAAACCTGAAATTATATCTGCGATGTTGATTCTGTACGGAATCTTATTCATTGTCGTAGAAAACTGGAACAAAGGAAAGATGCCGAAGGTGACAAAACTGTCGCAGCTATCGTATCAGACAGCATTGCTCATCGGTGGATGGCAGGTACTTTCGCTGATCCCTGGTACATCTCGCTCGGGAGCGACGATCGTTGGTGCACTTTTGCTCGGCACATCTCGATATGTAGCAGCAGAATTTACATTTTTCCTTGCAATCCCGGTAATGTTCGGGGCAAGCTTTGTAAAGATTTTAAAATTTGGTCTTTCCTTTACTGCGATGGAAGCGGCGATGCTGTTGGTCGGCTGTCTGGTGGCATTTGTGGTATCTGTCATCGCGATTAAGTTTTTGATGGGCTATATTAAGAAGAATGATTTCAAAGCATTTGGCTATTATCGGATCATTCTTGGAGCTCTTGTTCTACTGTATTTTACAGTATTTGCATAAAATATGCATAAATTTGCAAAAACCACTTGATTTTTATAAAAAACATAGTATAATATGCAATATAGACGAATAAACATACAAAAAACAAGTGGAGGAAGCGTTATGAAGATAAAGAAAGTAGCAGGAATTTTATTAGCAGGGACAATGATGATTTCCATGGCAGCATGTGGTGGAAAGGAAGAAGGGGCAAAATCAGAGAAACTGATCGTAGGAACAGAAGCGGGATTTGCACCATATGAATATATGAAAGGCAACGAAGTAGTCGGAATCGATATGGACATCGCAAAAGCGATCGCCGATGAGATGGGCAAAGAGCTGGAGATTAAGAATATGGATTTTGACGGAGCACTTGCAGCAGTGCAGAGTGGAAAAGTAGATTTTGTGGCAGCAGGAGTATCTATCAGTCCGGAACGTGAGGAAGCGATGGATTTCTCTAATGAATATGTAAATTCTACAGAGGTCATTGTAGTAAATAAAGAAAACCCGGCGGTGACTCCGGCAGGAGAAGAACTGGCAGGTTCTGACTTAGATGGAAAAGTTGTCGCAGTACAACAGGGAAATATTGCAGATATCTGGGTATCCAACAAAGATAACTGTAATCCAAAAGAAGTGAAGCGTTACACAAAATTTGCGCAGGCGGCAGAAGACTTAAAGAATGGCAAGATTGACTGTATCGTAATGGATCAATATCCGGCGGAAGAGTTGGTAGCGGCAAATGATACACTGACAACATTAGACGGAACCTTATTTGAAGATAAGTATGCAATCGCCGTAAAAAAAGGAAACAAAGAACTGTTAGATGAGATCAACAAAGTGATCGATAAGCTGGTGGAAGAAGGAAAAATTGAAGAATTCACAGCAAATCATGTACAGAGTGAATAAGCAGTTCAGAAGGCAACGACAGTAAGACAGAGAAAACTAAAAAAGAGGCTGCTGCAAAAAGCGGATTTCCCAGCGTGTTCAAGCTAAATAGGGACAGGAAGGGGAGACTGGATTTTGCGGCAGCCCCTTTGAGGGTCAATGAAAAGGAGAAAACAAATGAAAGGAATTATGATGACGGGATTTTTTCAAAATTTCTCGGATGCTTTTTATAAAGCGGTAATCAAAGACCAGAGATATCTGGCATATTTGGATGGATTAAAGATTACAATATTAATCTCCATCTTTGCGATTCTGATCGGAATTGCGATCGGACTTTTAGTGGCAGTAGTAAAAGTAAGTGCTGTACAGAGAAAAGAGCTTTGGATTTTTAATAAAATCTGTAACATTTACATTACGATCATTCGAGGCACACCGGTTATGGTACAGCTGTTGATTATTTATAATCTTATATTTACGTCTCGGGATACCAATGCACTTTTGGTTGGAGCGGTCTGCTTCGGAATTAATTCCGGTGCTTATGTAGCAGAGATCATCCGTGCGGGAATCGAGTCGATCGATAAAGGACAGATGGAAGCCGGACGTTCTCTTGGACTGAATTATCTTCAGACTATGAAGGAAATCATCATTCCACAGGCAATCAAAAATATTCTTCCGGCGCTTGGAAATGAATTTATCGTGTTGATCAAAGAAACATCTGTGGCAGGAGTGATCGCTGTGACAGATCTGACGAAAGCAGCACAGTATATCGGTTCTGCAACGTACGATATTCTTCCGCCGCTTTATGTAGCAGCAGTATGTTATCTTGTCATTGTATTAGGATTGACAAAACTTTTAAATCTATTTGAAAGGAGAATGGCGCAAGGTGATCATAACTAAGAATTTAAAAAAATCATTTCATGGACATGAAGTGCTCAGAGGAATTGATGAACATATTGAAAAAGGTGAAAAAGTAGTAGTAGTGGGACCTTCCGGTTCTGGAAAGTCTACATTCCTCCGCTGCCTGAATCTTTTAGAAGTACCGACAAGCGGGGAAGTGTGGTTTGAGGGAAACAATATTACAAGCAAAAATTGTGACATTAATAAATTAAGACAGAAAATGGGGATGGTATTCCAACAGTTTAATTTATTCCCTCATTTGACGATCAAGGAAAATATTATGCTTGCCCCGGTCAAACTTGGGGTGCTGTCAAAGCAGGAGGCATCAAAGAAAGCAGAGGAACTGTTAGAACGTGTTGGACTTCCGGATAAAGCAGCAGCATATCCAAAACAGCTGTCGGGAGGACAAAAACAGCGTATTGCAATCGCGCGGGCATTGGCAATGAATCCGGATGTGATGTTATTTGATGAGCCGACATCAGCGCTGGATCCGGAGATGGTGGGTGAAGTGCTTGGATTGATGAAAGAGCTTGCAGACGATGGAATGACAATGGTTGTTGTCACACATGAGATGGGATTTGCAAGAGAGGTGGCAACAAGAGTTCTGTTCATCGATGAAGGACAAGTCAAAGAGAGCAACACACCGCAGGAATTTTTTGAGAATCCACAGCATCCTAGATTAAAGGAATTTTTATCAAAAGTGTTATAAAACAGTTGAAAAGTGAAGAAAATAGAGAAGCAGGAAAAATTGTTAGAAGAGTAGAGAACGCTTAAAAGATAGTTTTTCCTGTTTTTTATTATATGATAGAAAATTTTTGTGATCAGAGCAGATGATTTCGGGACAGAATTTTCTAGGTTTTAGGCGGCTATTAAAAGTGTATGTAGATTATAAAGATTCAATAAAATGGATTGACTTTTTTGAATGTTTCAGCGAAGATGTAGGAAGAACAAGGCAAAGGGGCGAAGGAAGATGAAAGAGAAGTTCAGAAAGTTTATGATAGGCCGCTACGGGGTAGATTCGTTGAGCAAGTTCATGCTTGGAACCGCAGTAGTACTGTTGGTTTTTGCGATGGGATTTCGAAATAACTTTTTAAATACACTCGCATGTCTGCTTGTCCTTCTCTGTTATTTCCGGATGTTTTCCAGAAATTATCAGAAGAGGGCTGAGGAAAATCAAAAATTTTTAGAACTGAAAGGAAAGGCAGCTACATTTCTGAAGCGGGAAAAAGAGTACTTCGAGCAGAGGAAGACACATCATATTTACAAGTGTCCGTCTTGTAAACAGAAAATCCGGGTGCCGAAAGGAAAAGGAAAGATTTGTATTACCTGCCCGAAGTGTCACACAGAATTTATCAAAAAAAGTTAAAATCAGGAGGTTATATACATGAGTATTTTATTGTTAGAGTATCCAAAGTGTTCTACTTGCAAGAAAGCAAAAAAATGGCTGGAGGAGCAGGGGATTGCATTCGAGGAGAGACATATTGTTGAAAACAATCCGACAGAGGAGGAACTGCGGGAATGGCACAGAAAGAGTGGACTTCCACTAAAGCGATTTTTTAATACAAGTGGAATAAAATATCGGGAACTGGAGTTGAAAGATAAGCTTCCGACGATGACGGAAGAGGAGCAGTATCAGCTTTTGGCAACAGACGGCATGCTTGTGAAGAGACCGCTTCTTCTGGGGGAAGATTTTGCAATTCCAGGATTTAAGGAGAATGAGTGGGCGAAAGCCTGTGCACTGGCGGAGTAGAAAATGAAATATGAGAGAATAGAGAAGGGATATTTTTTGGAACGTCCGAATCGCTTCACTGCAGAGGTTGAGATCCAGGGGAAGAAGGAAATCGTGCATGTGAAAAATACAGGAAGGTGTGCGGAATTGCTTGTTCCTGGGGCGACCGTTTATGTACAGAGGAGCGACAATCCCGAACGGAAGACAAAGTGGGATCTGATCTGTGTGAAAAAAGGGAATCGCCTGATCAATATGGATTCGCAGATTCCAAATAAAGCTGTAAAGGAGTGGATAGAAGCGGGAAATCTTTGCGAGAATCCCACGATGCTCAGACAGGAAGTGACATATGGGAACTCCAGATTTGACCTATATGCAGAAGAAGAGGAACGCAAAATTTTTATAGAAGTAAAAGGTGTGACACTCGAGGAAGATGGAGTGGTACAATTTCCGGATGCGCCAACAGAGCGTGGAGTAAAACATGTGGAAGAACTGTGCAAGGCGGTTCGGGATGGATATGAAGCATATATTTTCTTTGTGGTCCAGATGAAGAATGTCAAATACTTTACACCAAATACAAGGACACACCCAGAGTTTGGGGAGGCGCTGCAAAAGGCGCGGGAACAGGGTGTACACATTGTTGCGTATGATTGTGAAGTAAAGAAAGATGAAATTAAGATCCGAAAGGAAGTTCCGGTTCTGTTGGAGCCGAAAGAGCTTCAGGCGCTTGCGGATCCGCTTGTAGAATGGTTCCGGAAACATAAGAGAGCACTTCCGTGGCGAGAAGATCCGAGTGCTTATCGGGTATGGGTGTCTGAGATTATGCTTCAGCAGACGAGAGTGGAAGCGGTGAGGCCCTTTTATGCACGATTTATGAAAGAGCTGCCTACGGTGGAAAAGCTTGCCGTGGCAGAAGAGGAGAAACTCCTAAAACTGTGGGAAGGATTGGGATATTACAATCGGGTCAGAAATATGCAGAAGGCCGCACGACAGATCATGGATGAATTTTCGGGAGAGTTCCCAAGGCAGTATGATCAGATCCGTAGTCTTTCGGGAATCGGAAGTTATACGGCGGGGGCAATCGCATCGTTCGCATATGGGATACCAAAGCCGGCGGTGGATGGAAATGTATTGCGTGTGTTATCGAGAATTTTGGCAAGTGAAGATGACATTATGAAACAGAGTACAAAGACAAAAATAGAGTATATGTTGGAGGGGGTCATTCCGAAAGAGGCGGCAAGTGATTTTAATCAGGGCTTGATTGAACTTGGTGCGCTTATCTGTGTGCCAAATGGCATGGCAAAATGCGAGGAATGTCCAGTAAAGCATTTGTGCAGGGCAAGAAAGCTTGGCAAGGTGATGGAACTTCCGGTGAAAACAAAAGCGAAAGCCAGGAGAATTGAGAAAAGAACGATTTTCATTTTTCAAGATGGAGAGAAAATTGCAATTCGGAAGCGCCCTGCAAAAGGGCTGTTGGCAGGTCTGTACGAACTTCCAGGCAGAGACGGACATTTAAGCGAAGAAGAAGCGCTTGCGTTTTGCAGACAAATCGGGCTTGCACCTATCCGGATTCAAGCTTTGGGGGCGGCAAAACATATTTTCAGTCATGTGGAATGGAATATGATTGGATATAAAGTAAGAGTGGATGAATTGGAGAAAAAATGTACAGAACAAATGCTGTTCGTACATCCAGAAGAGATTGAGAGAAACTATCCGATTCCAGCTGCTTTTGAAGCATATACAGATCATATTCAAATTCTTCTTGGTCAAGAAAAATATAATATGATGCCCGAGACAAATGATGTCGGATAGATGGTTTGGCGCTTTGTGCTTTTTTAATGTTGGTATTTTCATATACAAAAAAATGAAAAGAAGATGTGTGAAGAGGATCGGGAATCCGAGATACAATCCTGATCCTCTTACAATCTATAGAGGAAAATGGCTGTTTTATGTACCGAGATTTGTGTGAATGAACAGAATCCATTTTTTACTCAGAGAAGATAACTCTGAAGAAGGGCATATTTCTTGCCACACATGAAACGTACCTGTCAACTTCTATAATATATTATAGCATAGTTTTGAAAAAAGATTTCCACAAATACCACTGTAGTGAAAAGTTTTTTGTTCTCAAAGGAAAGAAAAAACGAGGAGAATGTGGAAAGTTTACGAAAAAGTAAAAAATAGCCTATCGAGAAAGGTTTTGCAATGGTTTCGATAGAAAATCACGGAGAAGCGTCAAAAGCAGTTGTGGAAATTGTATGAATTGTACAAATAAAATAAAAAATAAAAAAACTATTGACAATTCGTGTCGAAGAATGGTATGATAACTGAGCGCTCGAGAGAGCAGACAGATGAGAAACAACG
>PPYF01544719.1_pt1 | contig 25851 bp, 28 predicted proteins | sample 1559871 | NCBI WGS metagenome assembly PPYF01 (sample SAMN08240021, study PRJNA423297) | Human gut metagenome, whole genome shotgun sequencing project. | reverse complement strand
CGTTCTGATAAACTTCAGCATTTTATACAGATTTATGAACTAAAAATAGCAAGCTAAGGAACTTGCGAAACTTGAATTAGGTATGTTATTATGTATGTCTATGTGTCATGATTGGTATTACACACATAAAGTCAGGCAAAAGGATAGATATACGAGCATTCCAGAAGATTTAAATACAATCTATTCTCAAATACGTTGCAAATATGAAAGTGTACAAGATATTACAAATATGTTAGCTTCTCTTTGTGATGCCACTTCAACAGTTTTTTCAGAGATTCATGGAACCAATATAGGTGTTTGTATAAAACTGATGACAGAAGTAAGTAAAGAGGCTGTAATTGTTACACATGTAAGAGACAGGTACTCTATGAAAAATGGCAGAAAAATAGGAAAGAATGAGAATGTCAAACATTATCTTAAAGATAATAGTGATTTCCTTTATATCTATGAGGAATTGGACCAATCAAATAGTGGCGTTATTTACTATTATAGTAAAGATGTGGCGACAGACCCAAACTACAAGAATAGTAGTCTATACAATTGGAAGCAGCCTACATTTGGATGGCCTATAGTCAATAACCTTATTAGGAAACACAAGTGGCCACTTCCCTATCGCTCTACTATTGTAATACCAATAATACCATTAAATAGCAATAATCAAAATGTTGCAAATCTTAAAGGTTTCTTATGTCTGGATAGTAAAAAGACTAATGGTTTCAACAAAGATGCAGATATTGAGATTCTGAGAGGATTATCAGATGAAATATGTCCACTAATAGATAGAATCAACGAATTAAGCAAGTAAAATGAAAAAAATAACAATAACGGCAATTTCTTCAAAAAAGCAGATAATTATCAATAGTCATGGCAATCACAAGGTAATTAGAGCTGTTGTTTTTAGTTCACGTCAGATGGAAATACTAAATGAGGCTTCTGTACATGTTACTCCATCACGATTATTGAAAAGGTGACTGTTATGAAGAAATATCTTATCGATTTTCGAATTCATGAGCATACTTGCTGTGATAGCTTTGGAAGGCCTTGCCCAGACTGTGTGAATGAAGACAACGTAGAGGCTTGGAGGCGTTATGTCAGCGGCAGAATCAGTGTGCTGATGAAAGATGAGACTCTGAAGGAGCCGGAGTTCCGGCAGATATTAGAGCAGGTTAAGGAAGATAAAAGGTGTCGTGAGGAGTATGACAGACGCAGGGAGCAACAGCGAATAAAGGATGCGGCGGACAGACGACGGAGGAGCAGTATGGAACGACCGAAGATTACGTATATTCCCAAAGGACTGACTATTGACTACGCGGAGGAATATGGGCGGCTGTTGAAGCAGGAGGTGGAGTTTACGCCGACTTGCCACGAGGATTTCCTGTATCAACGGAGATTGATTGAGAGGTGGTACAAGAAATCGGTTCCGCAACTGATAGCCATGGGGAGACCGGATGCTGCGTATGGGGTGAGTATGGCTCTGTGTAAGGCGATACCGCAGTTTATATTCCGTGACGACATCAAGGAGATGCTTGATACGCAAAGGCCACAACTACGAAAGTTGGTTGTCGGTGCTTTTGCTGGGCTGGTAGAATCGGTGAAGGCATGGAACAATGAGACTGAGCGGAGAAAGGTTTGCGACTTTCTTTCCATAGAGGCAAAACGTTATAAGGAGTGGAGAGGCTTGATGCAGGCTTTGATTGCGTTGATGCCTTCTGCCGCTTTCGTAGGTGGAACTATAGCCGTGACTCGTGAGATGAACGAGACGGAGGTGTATCAGGAGCGTTTGCGCAAGCAGGAGGAGAAGCGGCGCATGGAAGCGGAGAAAGAGGTACGTTCTCTTATTCCGCTGAATCCTGATTATGAGACACGAATTTTCAACAGCAGGAATATCGGCTGGGACTGTGACCAGATATGGCATCTGATGCTGGAGGAGAACAAACGAATTGAACGGCTTGCGGAGCAGGGGGACTATCAGGAGGCTGCGCTGCGGTTCATGCAAATGACCAAGTCGATGTGCCGCCACTTTGTGGAGGATGAACATTACAACTACTTCGATGACATGTACAGTCCTGAATATCCCATTGACGATTTGACAGTCCTATTCGCTGGACTTGACAAGGCTGGAAAATTGCCGGTAGAGACCAAGGAATATCTTGCGAAGGCATGGCAGGAGATAAAGGAAACAGAGTGCTATCAGGATTATGGTTTGCCGAGGAACGCTTATAAGTAGAATACCGAATCAGTTAAAGCGTCAAACAAGTAATGTGTCTCTTTTCGCATCCAAACTGTAAGCGCAAAATTTATTGTCGAGATTATCAATACGACAAGGAGGGCCTTGGTCTAGGTGAAAGGGGTAAACGTCGCCAAGACCTTGAGTCGAAGGAATTTTCAAAGGACTATGTCCTAAATTGAGCACACACGAATTAGTCTAACAAGTGAAACATTTTTTGTGTAGTCATAGAACTATATCCTAAATTCCGCGCAAACTATTATTTAAAAGGTGTTATGTCTGATAATTTAGTAAAAAATAAAAAAATAGTAACAAACACATTCTACCTTACGATTAGAATGCTTTTTGTTTTAGGCGTGTCGTTATACACTTCAAGGGTGTTTTTGGCAGCCTTAGGCGTAGAGGATTTTGGTATTTATAATGTGGTAGGAGGCTTTGTTACTATGTTCGCTTTCCTAAATAATGCGATGACAACAGGTGTTCAGCGCTTCTATAATGTTGAATTAGGGAAAAATGGTATTAAGGGTTCAAACAAAGTATATATATCTTCCATCCTTTCTCAGTCTGTTCTTGCTGGAATTCTACTAGTTTTGACAGAAACTATAGGACTTTGGTATATGTATAATGAAATGGTTATTCCAGCAAATAGGTTCGAATCGGCTGTACTTATATTTCATTTTTCTGTAGGTTCTTTGGTTGTGAATATAATGTCGGTTCCTTATTCGGGAATTATTATGGCACACGAAAAAATGAATTATTTTGCACTAGTTAGTATTTTAGACGTGTTACTAAAACTAGGAGTTGCACTTATCCTTCCATCTGTAACAACAGATAGATTGGTTGTTTATGGCTTTTTAATGCTATTGATTACAATCCTTGACTTTTTCATGTATTCAGTGTATGCAAGATTGAATTTTAAAGAAATTCGTTTTGTTAAATGCTTTCATAAGAGACTACTTGTGGAGCTTCTTTCTTTTTCATCATGGAATGTATTGGGAAAGGTAGCCATTATGCTTAAAGAGCAGGGACTTAATATGGTGCTAAATCTTTTTTTCGGGCCAGTTGTAAATGCAGCACGTGGTGTTGCCTTTCAAGTAAATGGAGCACTTGCTGGATTTGTAAATAATATTAATGTGGCCGTAAAGCCGCAGTTGACACAAGCTTATGCTCAAGGAGAAAAGCAACGAACTTTTTCTTTAATGTTTAGTATTAGTAAACTATGTTATATTATTTTACTTCTAATGGCAGTTCCTATATGTATGGAAATAGATTTCATATTAAAGCTATGGCTTGGCGATAATGTCCCTAAATATACGGCGATATTTATAGTGTTAGTTGTAGCTACAACATTTGTCAATAACTTAAATGCACCTGTTTCTTTTGTTGTGCATGCTATTGGTAAAATGAAGAAATATCAGACAATTACCAGTGCAATAGAGCTGTTTATTCTTCCTGTTTCTTATTTAATTCTTAAAACAGGGGGCGAACCGTGGGTCGTTTTTATTATTGGTTTCTTTTTTGTATTGTTAGGTCAGATTTTTAGTTTGTTTATTCTTAAAGAATTAGAGGATTATTCAATACTCTCTTATTTCAAAAGTGTAATAATACCATTGTTAATAATTACTTTAGGAGGAGTCTTATTTGCGTATATACCAAGTATGATAATGATGGAAGGTATTGTACGTTTGCTTCTTGTTAGTTGTGTAAGCACAATAGCAATATGCCTATTGTCTTATATGCTTGTTCTTAATGATGCTGAGAAGATTTTTCTAAGGAGGATTTTACAAACAAAACATCAGTTATAATATATCTAAAACTAATAATTACATTATAATGCTAAATTTTACTGTTGGCCCTGTGCAGTCGAGTGATGTTGTACGGGCAATAGGCGCTGAGCAGGTGCCTTATTTTAGAACCGCAGAGTTTTCCGAAATGATGTTGGAGAACGAGCGACTCGTTAAGAAATTCTCCAAAGCAACCAATGATAGTAGAGCAGTCTTTATGACTTGCTCTGGCTCTGGAGGTATGGAGGCCGCTATCATAAACTGTCTCTCCAAAGATGACAAAGCGCTTGTGGTAAATGGAGGAAGCTTTGGGCAGCGCTTTGTAGAACTCCTTAGTTTGCATGAGGTTCCTTTTTCTGAGATCAAATTGGGGCATGGGAAAACTCTGAAGCCAGAACATTTGTCAAAATATGAAGGCAAAGGATATACTGCTTTTTTAATCCAGAAACATGAGACGTCTACAGGTGTTCATTATGATATGGATCTTGTGTCTAAATTCTGCAAGCGAAATGATTGTTTCTTAATTGTTGACACTATCTCTTCGTTTCTTTGTGATCCTTTTGATATGCAATCACTAGATGCCGGAGTCATGATAACAGGTAGTCAAAAGGCTCTGGCTTGTGCACCAGGCATAGCAGTAATGGTGCTTGCTCCTTCTGCTTTGAATCGTATAGCCAAAACCAAGTGTTGTTGCCAATATCTTGATTTGAAGCTCGCTTTAAAAAACATGGAGAGGGGACAGACACCTTGGACACCCGCCGTTGGAATCCTACGCCAGATAAACGCTCGCCTAAGGGAAATAGAGGAGAATGGTGGCGTTGATACAGAAATAGAACGTTGTGCAAGCTTGGCGAATTATTTTCGTGATAAACTGGTAGAGCATGATTTACCTTTTGATGTTATAAGCGAGAGCTTGAGCAATGCCTTGACGCCTCTTCATCCGACCATTCAATCGGCTAACGAAATATTTCTAAAACTAAAGGACGAGTATGGCATATGGGTGTGTCCCAATGGAGGGGATTTGAAGGACACTGTTTTCAGAGTTGGTCATATTGGATATTTGCACAAGGGCGATTATGACAGACTGATATCTGCGTTCTTAGATTTAAGAAAAAAGAAATTTATATAAAGCCGTTTTATGACTAAAGTTATAACATATGGAACATATGATCTGTTGCATTATGGTCATATAAAGTTGCTTGAGCGAGCAAAGGCGCTTGGCGATTATCTGATTGTTGGTGTTACGGCGGATGATTTCGACAAAACTCGTGGTAAAATAAATGTTCAGCAGAGTTTAATGGAAAGAGTAGCTGGCGTTCAAGCCACGGGCCTTGCTGACGAAGTCATTATCGAGGAGTATGAAGGTCAAAAAATAGACGATATCCAAAAGTACGCCGTTGACGTTTTTGCCATAGGATCAGATTGGGAAGGTCATTTTGATTATCTCAATGATTATTGTAGAGTGATCTATCTACCAAGGACAGAAGGTATTTCAAGTAGTATCATTCGTTCCCATGATAGAGAAATTGTTTTGGGTGTTTATGGGGACGGTATTGTCACAGAAAAATTTATCGAAGAGTGTAAATATGTAAATGGAGTTAGGACCTTGTCAGCAAATTCCGATTTTCAGGCGTTTGTGGAAAAAGTAGATGCTGTATATATTTATAGCCATCCTGCAAATTACTATAAGTATATTACCTACGCCCTTGAGCATAAGAAGCATGTTCTTTGTGAGATGCCGCTTACCCAGAATGCGAAACAGGCACATGAGCTATTTGAATTGGCAGAAAAAAAAGGATGTGTTCTTTCTTTAGCTTGTAAAACAGCCTATTCAACAGCTTACAACCGTATGCTTCTTTTGGTGAAAGGCGGAATTATTGGCGATGTTGTTTCTATAGATTCTACTTGTACCAGCATAAGAACTGTGAATTTTGCAGACAACCATCAGGTAATTGGGTGTGTTAGCAGTTTGAATGATTGGGGACCTACTGCTTTGTTGCCTGTTTTCCAGCTTCTCGGGGTAGACTATGGCAAAAAGGAAATCATTTCGCGCATTGCCAATGAAGAATACAAATACGATGAATTTACCAAATGCAACTTTGTTTATCCTTCCGCATGTGCAAGCATAAGTGTAGGAAAAGGAGTAAAAAGTGAAGGCTGCTTAATCATCTCTGGCACCAAAGGATATATATATGTTCCTGCACCATGGTGGAAGACAGATTATTTTGAAGTAAGATATGAGAATGCAGAGAACAATCGTAGATTTTTCTATCAGTTGGAAGGTGAAGGAACCCGATATGAGATTGTAGCTTTTGTTAAGTCGATTCAAAATAAAAAGATGCCTTCTGTGTCCAAAGAAATAGGAATTGCCATTAGTCAGATTATGGAGGATTTCTTAAATGAAAAGGATGTAACGAAATTAATGAAGAAATGAAAAAATATTTTTTAGCGTTGTCGTTGTTGGTAATATACACATCTTCTTGTGCTCAGCAGTTTGGCAATGTACAAGAACCGATCTCTTCTATAGAGGTTGAGGCGAGGGAATCCAAAGAAGCCACTGAAATAACCGAACCCCATGAAAAAAACAACTGGGGAGCGAAACTCAGAACTTCAAATTTCCATTTGGGAGTTGACCTTCAGACCAAGTATGTGTGGCGAGGTATGGAGATGATGTCCGAAGACGCGTCTCCTGTTGTCTTCCCTGGTATAAACTATCAATGGAATGGCCTTTATGCATACGCTATGGGTGGATATGCGATTAATGGTAAATATGCCGAAGTGGACCTCGGGGTTAGTTATACATGGAAAGGGTTGACATTGGGCTTGAGCGACTATTATTATCCAACGATCGATGGTAAGGACGATGAGTATATTGGTGGCAAACATAACGGCCATTGGTTAGAGGCAAGCATAACCTATGCTCCTGAAAAAGTTCCACTTTGGATTACTGTTAGCAATTTCTTTGCTGGGGATGATGATGCTTGTGACGATGGTTCGGGAAACAAGAAACAGGCATATTCTACCTACATGGAAATTGGTACTTATTACGACTTTCTAGATGACAATCGCCTTTCTTTGGCCTTGGGTGTGACGCCAAACAAGTCGTGCTATACCAACTACGAGAAGAAGTTTGCCGTATGCAATCTTGATTTGAAATATACCTACAATGTGCAGTTTAAGAATGGCTGGGCCTTACCTTTGAGTGTAGAATACATCTATAATCCAGCCTTTGACAAATCATACGTTAACTTTGTGGCAAATTTTGCGTTCTAAGATAATGAAGAAACGAAATGCCATCATTATGGCTGCAGGCACCTCTTCGAGATTTGTTCCACTATCTGCCGAATGTCCGAAGGGATTGCTCGAAGTGAAAGGCGAGGTTTTGGTAGAACGTCAGATGCGCCAGTTGAAAGAAGCAGGCATTGCCGATATTACCTTGGTTGTAGGCTATAAGGCGGATTTGTTTGCCTATCTTGGCGACAAGTATGGCGTGGAGATTGTGCTTAATGAAGATTTTGCACGCTACAACAACACCTCGTCATTGATTCGTGTGATAGACAAATTGGACAATACTTTTGTTTGTAGCTCGGATAATTATTTTCCGGAGAATGTGTTTGTGAAGGATTCTTGCGACAGTTGCTATTCTGCCCTTTACGCAGCAGGTGAGACGAATGAGTATTGCCTTACGACCAATGCTGAAGGTTATATCACAGGCGTACGCGTTGGCGGACGTGATGCGTGGTATATGGTAGGGCATGTGTTTTTTAATCATGCGTTTTCTGAGGCATTCCGTAAAATTATGATTGAGGAGTATAAGAATGAAACTACCAAGCAAGGGTATTGGGAGGATTTGTATATTCGTTATCTCGACCAATTGCCCAAGATGAAAATCAACCGCTATAAAGAAGGTGATATCCAGGAATTTGACAGCCTTGACGAGTTGCGCTTGTTTGACGTCAGCTATGTAGGGGATACTCGTTCAAGTGTTGTGAAATCAATATGCAAAAGTCTTAATATCCAGGAGGCAGATGTCTATGGTTTCAAGAACATCAAGCATCATGGAGATTTCCTGCATTTCCAGTTTAAGGTGGGTGATATCACTTATGAGTATAACGACAAGACCGAACCAAGGATAAAAAGATATGAAGACAGCCGTAATACTTGCTGCGAGGCGTGAGAAAGAGTCTCAGGTACCTTATCCTCTCAAACCATTTGCTCCAGATCTTTGTCTTTTGGACAGAACCATAGGAATATTGCGAGATCTGCATTTCTGCAATATCCTTATAGTAGTAGGATACAAGGCAGAAATGTTCGAAAAATATGAAGCGGATGACGTAACGTTGATAGTGAACAAAGACTATGAGTTTACGGCTTCTATGGGCTCCTTGGCCTTGGCCAAGGACTACGTTAACGAAGACTTCCTGCTCATAGAAAGTGATACGTTCTTTGAACGACGACTTCTTGAACAACTGGCTGCACAAACAGAGGGTAATTGCCTTTCTATGACAGAGGAAAGTGGTTCTGGCGATGAGTGCTTTATGGAAACAAAGCATGGCTTTGTGACAAAGATCACCAAAGACCGCCATCATGTATGTCATTTTGAGGGTGAGATGATTGGCGTGAGTCGTATCACGTTGGATACGTTCCATCTGCTGCTGTGCGCATGGGAGCATGCCAGTAATCCATACCTCAACTATGAGTATCTGCTGATGGATGTGACGGATCCGCTCGACCGCCCTGTCCTTGTGCTCAAAAACTTGATTTGGGGAGATGTGGATTGCGAGGAAGATTTCAAGAAACTCCAGAATGTGATTTACCCACGTCTTCGCAGGCGTGAGAATCCGTTCGACCATGACAATCTGATTATGCACTTGCATGACATCTTTCCCAACAAGGATGTTAGTACAGCCGAAATCATTCAGATAGGCGGAATGAGCAACAAAAATTTCCGAGTGAATTTGGAAAACAAGAGCTATGTGCTTCGAGTGCCTGGAAATGGTTCGGAGGGTATGGTGGAGCGCGCAAACGAGGAGTTCAACGCTATCGAGGCATGCAAGATGGGCGTGAATCCTGAGATTCGTTATTTCAACGCAAAGACAGGAATCAAGTTGGCTGATTTTGTTGAAAATGCTGAGACACTCAACGCTGCAACTATACAGCGCCATGACAACATGAAGAAGATAGCCAAAATCTATCAGACCATTCATGGTTCTCGCATTCGTTTGAAAAATGAGTTCAACATCTTTCAAGAGATAGAAAAGTATGACCTGCTGATACAAAAAGCCGGGACTACCATGTATGAGGGATGGGAAGAAGTTCGTCCTCGGGTCATGGCACTTGAAGGATACCTGAATGAACTGGGGGTAGAATTGTGCCCTTGTCACAATGATGCTCTCTATGAGAATTTTATCAAGGCGAAGGATGGAACAATCTACCTTATAGATTGGGAATACTCGGGCATGAATGACCCTATGGCTGATTTTGCCGCACTCTTTATTGAGGCAGACTTCACCAAGGAGAATCAAGACTACATACTGGATAAGTATTTTAATGGAAATATACCCGAGAATGCCTCCCAAAAGATTCTTTGCTATATGATTCTGTGGGATTACCTATGGGCGCAATGGACAGTGATAAAAGAGGCCAAAGGTGATGATTTTGGAACATACGGACGGGATCGTTACGAGAGAGCGATAAGAAATATAAAGAAAATTGAAAAATAAATAGAAATGCAAAAGAGAAAAATAGATTGGGCCACGATGTTGATTCCCTTTGCTATTGTGATAGCATTGATGGCGGTGTTTATGATTGTGCCTGAGGAATCAAAATCTGTAGTTGACACAATGCGTGGATTCTTTGGTGACACGATTGGTATTTACTATCCCGTACTTGCCATTGGTAGCGTGTTTTGTGCGCTTTATGTTGCTTTGAATCCTAATTATGGTAGAATTAAGTTGGGTAATATTGATCAACCTGCATATAGCAATTTCAAGTGGGGTACAATGATTTTTACCTCAACCATGGCAGCCGATATCATGTTCTACTCTTTGATAGAATGGGCCCTATATGGTGCGGAACCTCATTTGGCAGAAATGGGACCTATGGTGATGTGGGCCCCTACATACACATTGTTCCATTGGGGACCTTTGGCTTGGGGATTCTATGTTATTCTTGCGGTCTGTTTCGGTTTTATGATGCATGTGCGCAAACGTGATCGGCAGCGTTTTTCTGAAGCTTGCCGTCCGTTGCTTGGTGATAAGGTTGATGGATTTTGGGCAAAGTAATTGATGTTACTGCTATCTTTGCCGTAGTCTGTGCCACTGCCACAACCTTTTCATTAGCAACTCCTCTTTTGACAAGAGCAATGGGTGTTGTGTTTGGTTTCGGGGTCAATACTGTCATTACTATTTGTGTGCTCTTGCTCATTTGTTCTATCTACACCATCACCGTTTTGTTTGGAGTAAGAGGAATTAGTAAACTTGCAGGAATCTGTTCGTACCTCTTTTTTGGCATTTTGTTTTATTTCCTTTTCTTGGGAGGCGAAACTCGTTTCATTATCGAGGCAGGTTTCCAGTCACTTGGAAATTTAGCCCAAAACTTCATCGGCCTTTCCACTTATATGGACCCCCTGCGCGAGAATGGTTTCGCACAAAACTGGACGGTATATTATTGGGCCTATTGGCTGGTGTGGTGTGTGGCAACTCCTTTCTTTATAGCATTGATCTCCAAAGGGCGTACCATCCGCAATACGGTTTTTGGTTCATTCGGATGGGGCCTAGCTGGAACCTATATGTCATTTATCATCCTTGGCAACTATGGTCTTGCTCAGCAGATGAAACATGGGCTGGACGTGACGGGCTATATTGGTAAAGGTGGTGAAATGTATGATGCTATCTTGATGATTTTTAATACGCTGCCTCTTCCTGCCGTAGCATTGATGTTGCTGGTTATTACAATGATAGCCTTTTATAGCACAACACTTGATGGTATTACTTACATTACTTCGTCTTATAGCTATAAGCATATTTCTGCAGACGAGGAGCCTGCACGCAAAATTAGAGGATTTTGGGCTTTGCTACTTATTTTTCTTCCTATAGGTTTGCTCTTTGCCCAAAACTCTCTCTACAGTCTTCAAGGTGTGACGATTATCGCTGCTTTCCCTGTGGGGATACTTTTGACAATGATTGTGGCTAGTTTTTTCTTAGACTCTAAAAAGTACATCCAAAATAATTTAAAATAGTATTGCTATGTTGAAGAAAATTTTAAAGAAGCTCCCATTTTATAAGCTCTATGCTAATTACCAGCGTAAGAAATATATTAAACATATTCAAGAATTATCCGATAATTTCCATAGGGAGGGCGCAACGGTATTGAAGGACTTTGCTCAAATATTGAATGAACATTCTATACCTTTTTGGCTTGATTATGGAACATTATTAGGTTATCATAGAGAGCATGATTTTATAGGCCACGATACTGATATAGATACTGGTGTCTTTATTGAGGACGCTGAAAGAGTTAAACAGGCTCTTGAAAATAATGGTTTCAAACTTGTTCGCCGATACTATAACGTAGATGGTTCTGGCATGGAACATTGTTATTGTAAAAAAGGATTCAAAACAACTATTGATGTCTTTTTTTATAAGAGAAATAATGATAGTATAACATGTTATTGTTATTATCCATTGCCCAACATAGATATAAAGAAGAATTTATGTAAAGAATTACCTTTTACAACTTATGCTTGTACAATGCCTTTCTGTGGTTTAAAGAAAACAACATTTAAGGCTATAGAGGTTTATGTGCCAATTGATATAGAAGGATACCTTATTGCAAATTATGGCCCAAATTATATGATACCAGATCCTAATTATTCATCTTCTTCTGCTACAAATATTAAAAAGTTTACTTATGAAGAAAAACCAGCAGTCGGATATTTAGAAATTCCATATTAATATGCAGTTCTATCAAAGGCGAAAAGATTGGATTGATGCATTAAGAGCCATAGCAATCCTATTGGTTGTGTATGGTCATCAGGTACAGTAGTTTGTCCTTTTTTTACCTACACGGGTCCGATTAGGTTGCCTTTGTTTAAAAGTTTGGGTTATCTAAATAAAAAACAGAATTATAGAAGAATCCGAGTGTTTTGGCTGAGATTCTATCACGTTATAATAGTTCTTTGATGATAAATAACTATATCCTATTTTTAGTTGATATATTATGGGTAAAATAAAATTGTGCTCCTTATTCATATATTATAGCGTTCTTTTATTTGCTATAATAATAATGGATAATTTAGAAGCTCCAGGCATAATGTTGAGAATAATCTATTTGTTCTCATTTGCTCTGCCTATTTTAATGTTTTTTCCTCAGCATTTTCCAGCAATGTTGATTGCATATATGTCTGTAGGAACAAACCATTTTGCTTTTACATACTTCCCTTATGATATGAATTATTATCCGCTATTAGCGGCTTTGGGGATAGTATTCTTGAAACGATCTTCTGTTAAGTCAAGACCGCCACAAATATTATTGATCTTCTCGGTTTTGATCTTGTTTGTAGATATAATTACAAATGATCGTGTGGAGTCGGTTTTCTATAGCTTCCTTACGCTTATATTGTTATCCGTTTATTTGAATTATCAAAGTCATAATCAAAAGGTTTTTTTGTAATAATGTTATGTGTGATGGCGCTTGCCATCTCGTTTATATACTTAACTAATTATAAGGACTTTTTGGTAATATATTCGAGGCTTGATTCTGGTGTAGAACGTGGTGGCTGGAGTGATCCTAATTATTTAGGATGTACTGTCGGTATGGGGGTAATGGCTGCTTTGGTTTTACTTATGAATAGGGCTACTTCAAATTTCTTTTATCGCTTATTAGGAATACTTACTGTATGTATATCTGTTATCGCTATGGTTCTTATGGCTTCGCGAGGAGCATTGCTATCATTGGCGTTGGGTGTTTTTTATTTGGTATTGATGTCAAGAACAAGTAAAAAAAATAAAATTGTAGTTATCGCTTGTTTGATAGGATTTACTCTTTACTTGATGAATAGTAGTTATGTAGAATTGCTACAATACCGTTTGAGCACAGAAAGCAATGATGGCGGAAATGGCCGCTTTTGGATATGGCAGTTTAAACTGGATGCGTTTTTCAATAGCGGTACCATTTTTAACTTCCTTTTTGGCTATGGATATAATGGGGCACTCTATTTGGGTGATCGTGGATATTGGGCTATACATAATGATTTTGTAGCCCTGTTGTGTGATTATGGTTTGGTCGGCCTATCCTTGTTTTTATACATGCTCTATTATCCCATCAAAATTACTAATAATGAGAATAAGGTTATAGTAATAGCTCTTTTACTGTATTTGATTTTATGTTGTTGCAGTTTAGAGCCTTTCTCTGCTGGTAGATTGCCTTTCTTTGGCTTCTATCTGTTCATTCTTTGTATAGCAAAATCTAAATCATTAAATTATAAAATATAGTCTGATTATGAATATTGTATTAGCGACAGATAATAATTATGTGCAACATTGTGCAATCACTATTTCTTCTATATTGAGAAACAATAGCAATGTGACTATTTATGTCCTAACAGAGGACTTGCTTGTCAGTAACAAAAAAATCTTAAGTGATGAAGTTAGGGCTTGTAACGCACGGATAGAGTTTGTAATGGTGAATAAGGAAATTATCGATTCCTTGCCAATGCCATCTCATTCATATCTTGCGCATATAAGTCGTGCTACTTATTATCGTTTATTGCTTCCAAGTATTCTACCCTTAGATGTGGACAAGGTTATCTATTTGGATTGCGATTTAATAGTTAATCATTCTTTGGATGATTTGTGGAATACTGATATAGATAATTATGCGATAGCTGCATGTAAACAAATTGGTGGCGGTCGAGACGGAGATAGGCTCGGTATTCCTATCGAATATGGTTATTTCAATGCAGGAGTTTTGTTAATCAATGTAGAGTATTGGCGTGAACACGAAATTTCAAAAGCGTTGATAGATTTTCTTTTTACGCATTCGGATATTGTGGTCTTTCATGATCAAGACGCTCTTAATGTTGTCTTGCATGACCAATGTTACCATTTGCATCAGCGTTGGAATATGAATTATGCCACTTATTCGAAACAATTTCTTTCTGTCCCAAAGGATGATTTGGGCTATGATTATGCTAAAGAGATAGGGGAAGCCATTGATTTTCAAGAGTGTCCGTCAATACTCCATTATTCTGCAAGAATAAAGCCTTGGAGTTGGAAATGTACTCATCCTTTAGTGCATCTATACTATGACTATGCCAAATATAGTGTGCATTATAAAAACTTGCGTCAACCTTGCTCACTCGTTAGGTTTGTCGCTATGTGTCGAGAGAAACTTATAAATCTTTTGGTAAAGATCAAACATGTATAATAAGAGAGTATTCATGAACAATGTTGCCTTGCTGATGGGGTTTTATCCCAAAGCAATCTATGATAAAATACTTGCTGATTCCATTACGATGCCGCAGTATGCGGCTGATGCGTTGCAAAAGTCTTTTATTGTTGGTGTTTCTAGAAAAGTCCACACAACTGTGATAAATCTACCTTATGTTGGTAGTTTTCCGAAACGGTATAGATCGTTATTTGTCCCTGGTATAATCGGTAATGAGTTAGGTGCGAATGTTCGTAGTTTAAGATATTGCAACCTTACATATCTAAAGAATTTTTCCCGCATTAGAGAAGCTTTTTGTGCGTTAAAGAAATGGACAAGGGAGAGTCCTAATAATCGTACAGTTGTTATCTATGCGATTCATCTTCCATTTTTGATAGCTGTTGCAAGATTGAAGAAGATAGTTCCTGATTTAAAAGTAATACAAATAGTACCAGACCTGCCAGAATTCATGAATTCTAAACCATCTCGTTTACATAGTCTGTCTTATAGTAAAACAAGCGACTATTATTATGTCGTAGATGGTTGGATCTTGTTATCAAAGTACATGACTGATAAACTAAATACTACGGATAAGCCATGGAGAGTGATAGAGGGTATATACAACCCTATGGATACCCCTTTGGATTATGTTGGCGAAAGGTCAAAGTCTGGCTTCAGAATTTTTTATGGAGGAAGTCTTGCTAAACGATATGGAATAATGAATTTGGTAAATGCCGTTGCCAATAGTTCAAATATGAACATAGAGTTAGTTCTTTGTGGCTATGGTGACGCTTCTAACGAAATAGCCATGTTCTCTCAAAAAGATTCCCGTATTAAGTTGTTTGGTTCTGTGCCACGCCATGAGGTACTCAAACTGATTCGTACATCAAATTTATTGGTAAATCCACGCACCAACGAAGGAGAGTTTACCAAATATTCTTTTCCTTCAAAAACGATGGAATATTTGTCCTCAGGTGTTCCTGCTTTGTTGTATCGTCTTCCGGGTATTCCTGAAGAATACTATAAGTATTGTTTCTCCCTTGAAAAAACTGGAGTGGATGTCCTTCAAGCTGAATTAGAAAGAATCTCTCGCTTGCCGAAAGAATATATGGATGAGATGGGAAAAAAGGCAATGGCTTTTATTCTGGACAAGAAAAATCCAGAGGCTCAGTGTGAGAAACTTATTAGTTTGATAGGGCAAATAGAATATGAAGAAAGTTAGGGCTAGTGTAAAGACATGACGAGAAAACTGCCGTGTCTATGGAAAGAAGAGCTCGAAGGTCTTTTGTGAGTGTACCTCACGGCAGAACGGGCTGTTAAGAGAGACCATCGTTGGCTAATGTTGCCTAGCTTTTTACCAAGAATTCTATCTGCGAAGGAGATGATCAAGGAGAAAGGGTGAAAGGCCTCGAAGCCTGATAAATAATATATGCAGACATCTAAAGTTTTATCGGAACAATCAATTGTTCAATTGTTTTTTGAGTTACTACGAGCTTCTATTGGCTTGTCAGAACTTTCTGCTATTCCCTCACCACAAGAGTGGGATATGCTGTATGGTTTAGCCCAAAAACAATCATTGGTTGGCATTTGTTTCAATGGCTTACAGCAATTGTATGAGAACAATCCGGAGCAAACTGCAAATCTACCATTGCCTTTAAAGATGCAGTGGGTTGCCATGGCGGCTAAAATCCAGCAGCGAAACGAATATATGAACGAGCGTTGTGTGGAGTTGCAAGCAAAACTTTCGGCAGCAGGGTTTCGCAATAGCATCTTGAAAGGGCAGGGGGTGGCAACGCTTTATGCAAAGGCGCATCTTGATTTTCTTCGTCAGCCGGGCGATATTGATGTATATGTGGATGCAAGTCGTGAGGAAGTGATACGTTATGCGCAGACGTTGGGCGACGCAAATCCCGATTGGGACTACAAGCATTTGCATTTGAAGATATATAAGGATGTGGAGGTGGAGGTGCATTATGTGCCTGAGGTCTTCTTGAATCCGTGGAAAAATCAAAAATTGCAGCGATGGTTCATGGCACACGAAGAAGATATATTTGACGCTGTGATAATCCGACGCCATGGAATATCTACAAAAACGTCATTAGTTTCTCCTTCTATAGACTTTAATGTCTTCTATGTGTTGTTGCATATTTATCGACATTTCTTGTACGAGGGCATTGGCCTAAGGCAGTTGCTTGATTACTACTTTGTTCTGAAAAGTTATTCGGATACCTCACGAAGCTCACTGTTGGATATTCAAGAGACAATCAAGTGTTTTGGAATGGAGCGATTTGCCAAAGGGATCATGTGGGTGCTCCAACATGTCTTTGATCTTGATGCAAAGTACCTTGTTTGCAAAACCGACAAAAAAGAAGGTGAGTATATTCTAAGTCAGATAATGCAAGGTGGAAATTTTGGGCATTATGACGAACGATTGAAAACAGGTAAGAATGGCAAGTTGGGCACGGTGAGCAAAATCCTAAAGCACAACATTCACTTGCTTTCTCATTATCCATTACAGACCATTTGCGTGCCAATTTGGATAGTATTTCACTTTCTATTTAAATGTATTATGACGAACAGAGTAAATTCCACAAAGCAATGAATATACTATTTCTGACCATGTCAACGGGCTTTGCCCATATCGAGACCCGGGGCATTTATACAGACTTGATGCGCAAGTTTCGCGACGAGGGGCACGAGGTGTATATCGTCCATCCCAACGAGCGCAGGACGGGAAGGGCCACCGAGGTGAAAACTGAGGGTGGAATTCATTGTCTTGGCGTGCGCACGCTCAATGTCACCAAGACTAATGTCGTGGAGAAGGGCATCGGGCAGCTGCTGCTGGAGAGCCGGTTCAAGCGTGCGCTCAAGAGGCATTTCGGTGGCGTGAAGTTTGACGTGATCCTCTACAGTACGCCGCCTATCACTTTCAATAACGTGATCCGTTATGCCAAGAAGGCTTCTGGCGGTAAGGCGATGACCTATCTGCTGCTGAAGGATATTTTCCCGCAGAACGCCGTGGATATGGGGATGCTGTCGAAGACGGGCGCGAAGGGACTGCTATACAAGATGTTTCGGAGGAAGGAGGAGGCGCTTTATCGCCTTTCGGATTTTATCGGATGTATGAGTCCTGCCAATGTGCGCTATGTGTTGCAGCATAATCCTGGGGTGAGTGCCGACAAGGTGGAGATAGCCCCCAACAGTGTGGAATTGGCTTCGCAGGAGAGGACGGAGGAGGGCGAGTCGAGTGCCATCCTTGCCAAGTATGGACTGCCTACCGACAAGCCTATATTGATATACGGCGGCAATTTGGCGTACCTCAGGGTATCCCGTTTCTGCTGGAATGTATGGAGGCTAATGCCGACCGCGAGGATTGCCATTTTGTCGTCGTTGGTTCGGGCACTTACTATCAGCGGTTGGCCGACTGGTATCATGCTTGCAAGCCCAAGGCTGTGACCGTGATGAAGGGATTGCCCAAGGCAGATTATGACAGACTGGTGCGAGCGTGCCAGGTGGGTTTGATATTCCTCGACTATCGATTCACGATCCCTAATTACCCCAGCAGGCTGCTTTCTTATTTGGAGAACAGAATGCCTGTCATCGCTTGCACTGACCCGAATTGCGACACAGGAACTATTGCCGAGGAGAACGGCTTTGGGTTGTATGCTCCAAGCAATGACGTGAAGGCGTTTACGGCTGCCGTTGACCGCATGATGAAGGCGGACATCAAGGCTATGGGTAACAAGGGATATGAATTCATGAAGGCAAATTATCTTGTGGAGCATACTTATAATGCTATAATGAAGCATTTACTCTAAGAAACAGGGGGATAGGTTCCTGTTTCAGATAAAATGGAATACGTAATATCGAGTTAATGGCAAGGCAATCCAGACAACCTTCAGGAACGGGGATATATCACGTGGTGATGCGTGGTATAAATCATCAAAATATTTCTGACCTTCGGTCGAGCCTGCTCACGCTCGACAATGCTCAAGCGAGCTTGGCATTGTACTCGCTTAATCGCAGCCTTGAGGAGCATGAGGACTATTACCAGTTTCTCAATACCTTGGACATGATGGCTCAGTCATATGAGCGGTTTTGATTGAATTGAAGGGTATGAGAGCATCACTTCGCCAATTGGAGAGATTGACCGGAATCGGGAATAGTATGATATTTCGTATGTGATGAAACAGAAACCTGTCCCTGTGTTTCATCGGTAAATAAAACCGAATTGTACGAGTTTCAGGTTTCAAGTTTCAGGTTAATGGACACGAGCAGGTTTCCATAAATGAGATTGCCAACAATGGCAAGACCATCGTGTGTTTTCGATGGTCAGGCAGGCTTCTTCGTAATCCACGGCCTGAGTGCGTACTATGCTGACCATGTGGTCAGCCCCATCCTGTCATATGCCCGTCGCCCTGATGACGAGAGAGGACATGAAGGAATTGCGGCAGTCGTGCAAGCTGATGGAAAGCCAAGGCGATGAGTATAGTCGATTCGAGACCAAGCAGGAGCTTGGAGATGAAGGATATCAGAAGTAGGCGGAGATGTTTAGAAGATTGAGAATTTGAGGCAGCTTGACTCCCCAGAGATTGATGAATTAAAAATAAAAAGATTTTTTGAAAGTTAAGGGCTTTAGGATCGGTTAAGAGGTCATGAGGCTATTCGTTTTCATAAATTGATAAAAAGCCCCGACGATTCACATCGCCGAGGCACATCCTAAAGTCATTTTTCTTTACGTACGCCCTTGAAAGGTGTCCCGTCTTGTTTCCCGTCCTTAAATCTACCATCAGGGCCTCGCTTGGTCCAAATGCCAGTCTTGGGGTTCAAAACTTGACTTCTCTGACGCACCATACCGTTTCTGTGGCCATCGCCACTGGGTGGATTTGTTGCCATAGTATCACCATTCCCGTCCTTTAGCGGGGTTCCTTTGTGGCTGCATGTTTCAGGCAGCCGTTATACATTCATCTTACAGGTTACTCGGTACATTGATCAAATCCCATACGACGTCGAACTCGTCAGTACGCTGGTTGCACCCCCGGCAGATAGGAGTAATGTAATACTTCTTGTCAGTGCTGTTTGCCTTTTGGACATGCGCACCAACCAAATCCTTTTTTGAGCATCCCGATACTCCACAGATGGACACAGATTTTCCAGTCTGCTTTTCCCAGTAATCCAACCAAGAAGAATAATCTGTAGGGGCAGGCCAACGACTTGAACCATTTACGTTCTTTACTTTCATGATAAATACACCGCGTTAATGTGCGGACTCCTACCTATATACTAAAACCGTTAGTACAAAGCCAGAAATAACACTTTTGGTATTTAATAAAATATTATAAAAATGGAACAAACTGGAGATATGCTTATAAGCATTATTGCTGATAAGGCCAATAACCAGGCAGAGGCAGAAGCTGCTTTCCAACTGTTCTGCTCGAAGTATGAAAGGCGGCTGTTGCGACTTGTGGAGGTGCAGTGTGCAAAACTGGGATACTCGGCAGAGATTGCTTTCAAGGCTGTGGAGTGCACCTTTGCAAGGGTCTGGCGCTACCATTCCTTTGACAAGCTCAAGTCAAAATGTAAGGATATAGATAATGCTATCGTTATGTGGCTGAATAGAATAGCCTATACTCAGGTCTTGAAATTTAAGAATGGCGGAGAGTGCGCCGAAGTGAATGCAGAAGAAGACTTGGCGGTGGTGAATGACGCAACGGGATTCTATGAAGTTGTTTCTCAACAGCAATATCTGAGTGCGGAGGAGAAAAATGCAAAAATTAAGTGGCTGAATACGAGATTGGAGGGTATGGAAGAGAAGCATCGTATAGTGCTTTTGACTTATCTCGCCTACGAAACAAAAGGTCGGAATTTGCCTCGCTCTTTGATGCTTAAATTGCGGACACAACTTAATTTGGAACAAAGTTCTATCAGAGTATATAAAAAAGAGGCTATGGATGCCTTGAAACAACAATAGCTTAAACTTGCATTATGGAGAAGATGGAAGAATTATATGGCCTGCTCTGCGGTAATGGTTACTTGCCTCCCAGAAACGAAGAGGAGCTTTTGGACACGGAGAAGCTTATGATGGGCTACCAATTTAAGAATGCCAATAGGCATGTAGATGCACATGCAATTATCAATGGTACCGTTTGTAGTATTGTAAGGATGAAGTACTTCGATGACGCGGCGATGCCGGAAGTCCCATTAAGTATGGCTGCAAGGAATTTCGAGCATTTACCTAAGGTCATAATGGAAAAGATGCTGAAACAGCACCATAAGGATGATAAAGACACGAAGTAATACATTCGCTTGTGTTCCAACAGACTTGGGCACAATAGCCGATGATGAGATGCTTAACGTAATCTTTGATGATTACGGGAAGAGGACTTTTGATGGCATGACGATGTTTGATCCTGTCACAGACGAGTTCTATATCCACATCAATACGGCAAGAGGAAATAGGCCAGAAAGTACAAAAGGACGCTTTACTTTGGCACATGAATTGGGGCATTATTTTCTTGCTCAACATAGACAAGCACTGATGAGAGGTACAATGCAGCCTCATGGCTCTATCAACTATCTTATGGATAATGCTTCGTGGAGGATAGAAAGAGAGGCGGATGGATTCGCATCCTCTCTTCTAATGCCTGAAGACAGTTTTAGGTCGTTTGTCAGAGGTAGAACTTTTGAATACGATGTTTTACAGGAGCTGTCAGATGGATTCAATGTGAGCCTGTCTGCTGTAGCTATAAGGTTCGCGGAGATTGGAAATCATCCTATCATGGTTGTGTATGCCATTGACGAGAAAGTTCGGTGGGTAAAAAGGAGTAAGGATTTCCCTTTTTGGAGGTTGCATTATGGCAATGGTAATGGCGATAAAGTTCCCGAGAATACAGTCATGGGCGATTACTTCTATGAGAATGATGATTCGAGTAGTAGGAGTGAGGAATTAGTGTATGCCAAAGATTGGTTTGACACTTATCGGCAAGAGGATAATGAGAGGGAGTTTACAGAGTGGTGTGTGCCTTATCAGAATAGGGCAATAAGCATAATATGGGAACCGAAGTAGTCGATTTACTGGGCGAATAGGCGGTTCCAAAGAAACAGGGGGGCAGGTTTCTGTTTTAGATAAAATGGAATACGTAATATTGAGTTAATGGCAAGTCGAAGGTGAAATAAGTGGCTATACAAATGGCTATGCCCTAAATTGAGTACTAACGTATTTTTTACCAAAATGAATAAATAAAGAATATAAACAAAAAACTAATAAATATGAAGAAAAAAGTCATTGTATTTGGTGCAACGGGAAATCTCGGTGCGTATATAGCTGTTCATCTTAATGAACAAGGCTATGATGTTATTGCTGTTGGGCACAGAAATAGTGACAATAATTTCTTTAAGGATAGGGGAATGAGTTACTATTCTGTTAATATTGAAGACCAGAAAGCATTTGATGTGTTGCCTAAGGAGGATATTTATGCAGTAGCACATTTTGCAAGTTCTTTGCCTTCGCGTTATGCTTTTGATCCAGTGGATTTGTTTGAGTCAATCACAATTGGTACTTTAAATGTGCTGAATTGGATGAAAAGTGTAGGATGTAAGAAGATCGTATTTCCGCAGACCCCTTCGGATATGGCAAAGTATCATAACAATGGAAGTGTTATTCCTTGTGATGCTCCACGTCATTTTCCTCTGACAGGAGACCATGCTATATATACCATTGCTAAGAATGCTGCTGTGGATTTGATGGAACATTTCCAAGCTGAGTATGAATTTCAATTCTTTGCTCTTCGCTTCTTTACTATTTATGAATATCATCCAAATGCATATCATTATGCCGATTTTAAGCGTAGAATGATGCCTTTCCGTATGCTTATGGATAGAGCAAGTAAGAGTTTGCCAATCGAGATATGGGGCGATTGCAAGAAAGCTAAGGAAATGGTATACGTAAAAGATTTTGTACGCCTCGTACAGGCATGTATAGAATCTGACAAACCGGGTGGTTGTTACAATTGTGGTAATGGATGGCAGGTGTCTCTGGAAGAGCAGATAAAGGGTATTATTGAGGTTTTCTCACCAAAGGATAATCCTTCTCCTATTGTGTATTGCCCTGAAAAGCCTGATCCGTTGCAGAATGCGTTTGATATGACCAAAACTTTTGAAGACTTCCCGACTTATCGTCCTATGTATAGCTATATTGATCAATTGCGCGACTTTAAGCATGAGATGGATACTGAGCCAATGGCGCAACTTTGGGGAACAAAAGAGGATTATAAAGAGTAAAGATAAAGAATATGTATGAAAAATATATTAAACGTTGTCTCGACTTTATTATTGTTCTTTGTGTATTGTTGCTGATATGGCCTTTCCTCTTGATTGTAACCATTCTATTACTCTTCTTCAATGAAGGTGCAGGAGCTTTCTTTACTCAGGAACGTCCAGGATATAAGGGTAAGATATTCAAGATTATCAAATTCAAGACAATGAATGAAAGAAAGGGACCTGATGGCAAACTGCTTCCCGACGTTCAACGAATTACAAAGTTTGGAGCTATTGTGCGAAATTTGAGTATAGACGAGTTGCCACAATTGTTTAATGTCTTAAAAGGTGATATGGCAATAATCGGACCGCGTCCGTTGTTGGTGCAGTATCTGCCATTATATAGTGAAGAGCAAATCAGAAGGCATGACGTTCGGCCGGGTATTACGGGTTGGGCACAGTGCCATGGACGCAACAATCTGACTTGGACTAAAAAGTTTGAACTTGATGTATGGTATGTTGATCATATTTCGTTCAAAACTGATTGTCAAGTGGTATGGACAACTGCAATGAAGGTCTTGAAACGTGCTGACATAAATAATGATAATGTAGAAAACAAACAATACACAACTCCGCTATTCGATGGAACAAACTAATATTTATAAAGCATTGCAGACTCCGTGTTTTGTTCTTGATGTCGCAGAATTGAAAAGAAGTATTGATGGATACCAAAGGGCTTTGGATTCTAATTTTGGCAAGGCTATTGTCGGTTATTCTGTCAAGACTAATTCTACGCCTTATTGTATGCGTAAGGCTGGCGATTTTGGGGCTTATGCAGAAGTCGTTTCGCACGATGAATATGAACTGGCTGTACTATGTGGCTTTCCAATAGATAAAATCATCTATAATGGTCCGATGAAATCGAAGCAGACATTCATAAAGGCAGTTGAAGGTGGTGCTATTGTCAATATTGAGACAAAACGGGAGTTGGAATGGCTTACAGAATTGGATCAAAACAAACAGCATAGAGTTGGTTTGAGATTGAATATAAACATCAGTCATATCTCTGAAGAAGATGCGGATGGCGAAAACGATAACAGTCGTTTTGGCTTTTCGGATGAGACGGATGAGTTTGCCGATGCTGTAGCCTATATATCAAACCTTACTAATGTGAGTCTTAACGGTCTACATATTCATCGTACAGCCCACAGTAGAAGTGTGCGCTTTTACGAGCGTTCGGTAGAGTATGCGTGCAATGTAATAAAAAAGTACGATCTCGACTTAGACTATCTTGATGTTGGTGGCGGATATTTTGGTATATTCCCCAACAAACCAACATATCAGCAATATAGCGATGCATTCTACAACGTTTTAAAGGCAAATGGTCTTGAACATTTGTGCTTGATAGTTGAACCTGGTAATGCTCTTGTTGCTTCATGTTATACTTTTGTGAGTGAAGTGATAGACCACAAGAAGGTAGAGCAGGGGCATTGGTTTGTCACTACTGATGGTAGCCGTAATGACATAGACCCTTTCTTCAAGAAGTCAGCTTATTTGGACGAAGAAATCTATCAGACTGAATCGCCTGTAGTAGAGCTTCAAACAATTTCGGGGTGTACATGTTTGGAGTATGACCGATTGTTTACTCTAACAGACAAACCATTGCTTAATGTTGGTGATAGAATAATCTTTCACAATGTTGGTGCTTACACTATGTGTCTCACTCCAATGTTTATTCGTTATATACCTAATGTTTATGCATTGGATAATGGAGAATGTAAACTTGTCCGCGAGAAATGGACTGCAAAAGAATACATACAAAAATCAATTATAAAATAATAAAAAGAAATGGATAATATTATGTTTTGTAGCTGTGGCCGTCGTGCTACACTTTTGAAGGACTTCCGTAAGTCTATGAATGGTTGTGGCAATATTGTAGCAACAGATTTAAGCCCAGTTGCACCTGCCTTGTTTATGGCAGACAAGACTTATCTTGTGCCTCGTATTGATGCTCACGACTATTTTGACAAGGTACTTGAAATATGTGAGAAGGAGGACGTGAAGGCTATTACTACTCTTATCGATCCAGAGATAGAAATTTTGTCAAAGCATCGTGAGGAACTTTTGGCAAAGGGTGTACTTCCTCTTTGTCCTGCTGATTGGACTGCTCGTTTGTGCTTTGACAAGTATGAGATGTTTAAGCATCTTAGCAGTAAGGGGGTGCGTACTGTTCTGACTTATAATTCGCTTGAAGGATTGAAGGAAGGACTGGAGAAGGGCGAAGTAGAATTTCCCGTTTTCATGAAACCAATCAGCGGTAGTGGTAGTGTTGGTATTGGTAAGGTGAACAACTGGGAGGAAGCAGAAGCCAAATTCAATGATGGTAAGTTCACATACATTATTCAGGAATTAATGACTGGTGGCGATTGCGATGCTGACGTTTATGTTGACTGCATAAGTCATAAGCCTGTCGCAGCCTTCTCGAAGAAGAAGATTGAGAGCCGTATTGGTGGAGCAAGCAAGACTATATCTTTCAAGGACCAGAAACTTTTTGACTTCATTGAGGAGGTTTGTGCTGCTCTTGAACTCAATGGCCCGTGTGACATGGACTTCTTCATCAAGGATGGTGAGTATTACCTCTCTGAGATTAATCCTCGTTTTGGTGGCGCTTATCTGCATGCTTATGGTGCGGGGGTAGATTTCGTCAAACTCATCCTTAACAATATCCATGGTGTGGAGAATAAATCCATTATCGGTCAGTATGAAGAGGATATTATTATGATGATGTACGATGAGGTTGTTATCACTAAGAAGAGTGAGTTGATGAGTGAAGATTTCCCTTTGATTTAAAATAGTATCTCGAAGTATGCCCCCCCAGGCCGTCCTAAAACTCGGATTTCGCCCGAACCAGGGGCTCAGTCATATGAGCCTGATTGCACGCCATTAGGACGTAACTATATATTATATGCTTACTGCCTGATGTCGAATCATATCCATCTGCTCATTCGTGAACGCGAGGATACGATTGGGATGGCCATAAAAAGGATTGCTTCCTCTTATGTTTACTATTATAATCATAATTCAAGTTTCGCAAGTTAACAAAACATGACGTAACTGCCTAAAACAAAATGGCATGGAAGTTTGCCTATGTGGCAA
>PPYF01298521.1_pt1 | contig 25855 bp, 30 predicted proteins | sample 1559871 | NCBI WGS metagenome assembly PPYF01 (sample SAMN08240021, study PRJNA423297) | Human gut metagenome, whole genome shotgun sequencing project. | reverse complement strand
TCACCGACGCCAGCCGGGAGCGGTAAAAGCGCCCGTCCCGTGCCCGGCCGGACGCGGGACACTGACCACAGGCAGCGTTTATGCCGCGCCGCGTCAGCCGGCGCAGTAAAAAGTGGAGCCCGGCGACATCCTTCTTCACCACGCTGCTGAACATGCCCGGTCCCCGGCACACAAAGAAAAAGGACGCAATTATCCGGTGCGCCGTAACCCCCCGTCCTTCAGGGCGTGGAGGATGTCAATCATCATCCGGAAACAAGTTCTTAATGTTGTTTCTTGTTTCCAGGAGATTCTGATCGACTGGCACTGATATTTCTTGTGTAGCAGAATCAACCGCTGGCAGGAACGCTTTTGCATTATTACCGGCAGACTGCAGAAATGCCTCCAGCAAACGAACGACTTCACCATTTTCCTGTTGTGGTAGCGTACTACTGATAATTCGTTGAATATCCTGCATAGACGTGTTATCTGTCAGGAATTCAGCTATCAGGAACGGCAATCGTTCATCCTGCTTCATCAATGCTGCACCACACAACATCATGGCCCGCATTGCCCGGCCACGTTCTTTCTGAGGCAATTTTTCAAGAAACCTGTCTGCCACCCGATCTGCTGCATTTCGTTCCGGATAAATATAAAAAGAACACTTACGATTATCAGCCATACTCATCCCTTCATTGCCATCATTCCCAACACCAGATCGAATTGAGGATTGTCACTGACAAAGAAACGGTCATCTCCCACTCCTGTAGCTTTTTTTACTGCCCCAGCCACAAGGCTGGCCCCCCCGCCAACAACCATAACATGAGTAAAACCAGCAAATCGTCCTACTGAATCCATTACACGATGCTGCAGTTTTTTTTCCCGATCACGTAATACTGTCAGGATCCGATCACGCTGTTCTGCATTCGGGATATAACGGGTCAGAAACTCAGTGTCATTCCGAGACTGGATTAGACGATCTGCAAAATAAGAACTGGTTCGTGTACTCACATTCACATCCATCGCATGCTTAACTGCTTCAGTAATAATGGAGACGCCAGTCTTGGGGTCACAATAACTTTTTGTAAAACCAGACATTTTGCTGCGAACATGTGCAATATCAAGGGTTGTTCCACCGATATCAACGATCAATAACGACTCCAGATCATTCAGATCTTTCAGCACGTCAAAACCGGCAGGTACGGACTCTGGAAGAACACTGACTTTACGAATGGTAAAGCTTTCACGCCCCTGTACTGTCACAGCTCGTCTGACATTATTTTTCTTACGTTCGATATTAGCCATATTTGGCTGATCGTTCTCATCCAGATACTCACCTAAAGGCAAGGTCACGACAATATCAACAGGTTGTGGCGCAATACCTGACTGCATCAACGCATGATGAATAGCAACCACATTAACATCGCTGTACTGATAACGCGTTTCTGTAGTGCGCACTGCGTCCGGACTCAATTGATCAAAGCTGTATTTCTCCCCATCAATCTCATAGTTTGCGGAAGCAGGTACAGTGGCATCAGTCAGTCCCTGCAGCGTCATAGACCATTCCGGCTTAAAACTATTCGGACTAATTAACGTTTTCACTGCACCATCTTCAACCCAGGCCAGTTTGATGTTGGTAGAACCGTCATCTACAAAGATACGCATCCAGAACCTCACATGAATAAAATAGATTTTTTTAGAAAAATATGAAATCAAAAAGGATTATCACCTAAAGCTACGCATCAGTAAAGACCTAATCTCGACAACAAACAGAAAAATAAAGAAAAATAACGACAAAAACCACTCTATTGGTACAAAAAAAGAAAAATAAGAAATCAACAAAGACAAATACGATTGAAATAAAGAAAAATAATGACAGAAAGGAGGGCGAGCAGCAGCCACTCATCGGATTTCATGAAGGTTATCGTTATATTAAATTAATGTTGTGCCCCTTGTGGGCACGCAAGAAGCACACAGAAAAGCAACAAAAATTACTCAGATCAAAACGCAAGTGGTTCCCCCTTCCTGAAAGGGGTTTTTTTGTTTATTGCTGCCTGCGACGCCGGAGCTTTTCGAACCGCTCCCGCAGGATTCGTTCCCCCGTCTCTGCCCGCACCCGGGCATGATATTCCTGCTCCCTGCGTGCATGTACTTCGCGCCGCACCGCCAGTGCATTCACAACGCCAGCCACGCAACAGATAACAATGAGCAGAAACAGAACTGTCGAAAAAAACCACATATCCGGTACTCCCTGAAAACACGGTTCCAGTACCGGTATCATGCTGTTTTCGTCACGGCCAGGCAATTATCCGGTGAAGCGACTGTTTGCCAGAATCTGGCGAAGTACACTGTTCAGAACAAGCGTCTTCCGGGCCCGCGTGGCCGCAACATAGAGCAGGTTGAGTTCATCCCGCCGTTTCTCTTCAAATTCCTGCACATTGTCCGGTCCCGGCTGCTCAAGCTCCTGAAAATCCTCATGCAGCCTCACTGTGTCCCATTCCAGGCCTTTCGCCCGGTGCACCGTGGTGACCGTCACTGCAGCGGCTTTTTCGTCACGAACCTCATATTTCCGCAGCGTGGCCACATGTTCCGGCAGCGGTGAAAACTTCCGGATGATGGCCACTGACTGCAGCATTTCCGCGTCCCGGCTTGCCTTTGCCGTCGCCTCATATTCAGCAAACGAGGCCCATGCCGAAAAGCGTGCCGGCTCCCGGATTTTTTCCGTCATCCCCACAGAAAACCACCACAGGTCCAGCAGGTGTGCAACCGGCCAGGCATTCATACCGTTGATCCAGTATGTTTTCTGCTTCCTCCGGGCCGCGTGAAGCGCAGCACCAATCACGCCCATCACCGTCCGGCACAGCACTGCACAGTGAGGCATATTCCTCTCGGGTTTCAGCAACAGACGGTCATCACCGCCAAGCCCACAGACTTTTTTCGTCTCCCCGTTCAGAGCCAGCACAGCATTTGCCACATCTGCCACACAGGGACCGAAACGGAAACTGCCGGTAAGCCACAGCCTGTCTGCCGTGGCCAGAGAGGGGGAATTCAGCGCATCCACGGCACCCCGGAAGCGATAAATCTGCTGATGTGGATCACCCACCATCACCAGCGTTCCACGGTGGCGCAGGACCAGGTCGGAAATCACCGGACTGGCGTCCTGGGCTTCATCAAACAGGATTTCATCGTACTTTGCGGACAGTTCCGGCTGCGAAAGCTGGTACAGCTTCAGATACAGATCATGAACGACCGGAAAGTCATCACTGCGGTCGCACATTCTTTGCCAGAGACGCACGGCCAGCGCCAGCACCTCTGCTGCGCGCAGTGGCGGCCTGGCACGGACATGCACCTCAGACAACGTCGTGTCCGCACTGTTCATGAAAGCCTGCAGGGTTTCCCTGACGGCCGCAGCCAGCGGCCACTGGCGCAGTGAAAGCGCCCCGGCGATATCAGTAATGCTCAGGGAAGGCACGAGACGGTGGGAGTAATGTCGTCCAAATTCCGGCCACGCCAGCTGATGTGCAGTCCGGCAACAGACATTCACCGGGAAGCGTGCCTGAGCCTCCTCCCGGACAGACCGGTTGAATGCGATATAGAGCATACGGCGTTCAGACCGGGCCTGCGCATAAGCCACCAGTGTGGCTGTTTTGCCGGTGCCGGCAAAAGCCCTGACAACCAGTCGCTGTCCCTGCCAGTTGATGACAGCCTGTTGTTCAGCGGTCGGAGCGTGACGGATTTTCCTGACCGGGTGCTGAGTCATTTTGCCGTTGCGTCCTCCCCGTCCGTCGTCCCGGCCAGAGCGGCCTGTTTTTTCTCCCACCATCGGTCCCGGATGGCCAGCCAGCGCTGGGCATTTTTTGCCTCATCCTCAGAAACCTGCCCGGCAGGCTTACCGTCGAGGTCATAGCGGGTGGCACCGGTGACAGCGGTACGCAACAGATAGACACGGCGGGAGGTGATACAGGATACGGCACAGTCCCACTCATCCCGGGTGAGCCCGGCTTCAGGGTGTTCAGCCAGCCAGGCAGGAATATCGCGGGAGATACCGACCCTGAGAGGCAGAAAACCGCCGCCTTCAGCGCGAAGATGCGGGAAAATTGCCTTGACCTTTTCCATACACCGGTCGGTGAACTCCCGTGTCCAGTGTTCTCTGAGGGGCCTGCGTGGTGGTCTTCCTTTCCTTTTCTTTCCGACGGCAGCAGGCACAGGAGACGCATCCTGTATGGGGGCTGGCAGCTGCGCATCAGCAGCAGCCGGTGGTGCAGCCACTTCCGGTACAGACGGCGTGACAGACGCTGTTTTATCGACGACAGGTGGTGGTGAAATAACGCGACGCTTTTTCACGACAATAACGGGCGTTTTCTTTCCCTGATTCCTGGCCATAAATACCCCGGCGATATAATAAAACCGGTTATAAATATATCACAAACGCATTATTATATACACCATTCAGGAATATCAGTCCGGACAGAAAATATTAATTTCACTGACTCCGTTGCGTTCCGGAAATAAAAACGGTCTGATTATACTCCCGGAATATTTCTGCCGTTGTATTTTTCTCCGTCAGGGGCTGTAATAACTTTATCTTAAATCAGCAAAGAGAGCATTGCACAGTCCGCAGACACTGATTACGATACCGCCGGTACTGGCCGGGATGGTTTGTGTATCCGCCGGGAAAATGCGTGACATCATTAATTTCAACACTTACTGTGCGATTGTCTGTTATGCCTGCCCTCCGGGCAGGCTTTTTTCTGCATACAGAAAAAAATCACCGGAAAAAACGGCAGCAGATAAAAAAGAGTACTGAATGAGATATTATTTCATCCGCTCACTCGCGAGAGTGTAAACGTTACCCCGCTCCCCTACAGCAAGAAACGCACAATATTGTACGTTTCCCAGACTGACCCCGACACGACGGGAAAACAGGCTTAATGCTAATGTACGCATACATTAGCATTAAGCTTCCAGACACACACAAATCCACCGGATTACACCGGGACACACAGAAATACAGATGTTTCCCCCGTCCGATGGTTTTGTTCCCCGCAATAAGTGCCAGTGAAATTCCCCCGCTCAGGGGGAACCGGAGAGATTAGTGGCTGGATTTACTGAGAGTGAACTGTAATCCGGCTACTGATGTAAGTTGTGCAAGTGTTGTGATGGTCGGATTCCCGTTCGGGGATAATGCACGGTAAATACTCTGACGGGCAAGGCCAGATTTCCTGGCAGCTTCGGAAATCCCCCCTCGCGCCTCGATGACCTGACGTAGCGCAACAAGAAAACCGCCTAAACCACCAGGCTCGTTTATTTCTTCCAGGGCATTAGCAAGATAAGCGTTTGCATAATCAGGATCTGCGCGCAATTCTTCAATCATGGCGGCATTGTGATCAACAGATGCCGGATAACCATTTTTCTGCGACTTCATATTTTTGGTGGCTGTCATTTTTTTGACCTCTTTTTAAAATCTTGCAGATAACTAACGGCTTTATCTAAATCGGCTGTCTGAGTTTTTTTATTCCCGCCAATGAGCAGAAGAATTATTTCGCCATCTTCGATTGAATAATAAACCCTGTAACCAGGACCGTAATCAATCCGTAATTCCCAGACACCGTCCCTTTCAAATTTATGATCTCCGAAATTTCCGCTCATAGCGCGGGCAATTCTGGAATCCACCTTTAACGCTGCGGCCTGGTCTTTGCGTCTTAATTTTTTCATCCAGTCGGTGTATGGGATCTCACCGTTTTCTGTCTGATATCGTTTCGCCGAGTAAGGCATCTTGCCGCCCTCATTCCCTTAACCTGTGCATATTGTCTCTTATAAGTGACGCCAGTTCAAGAAAAAAACGTCGCTTTAAATACTATCAAACACGGATAGCTGTACTGCCGGCATATGCCGCGCCAGCGGCATGGAAGGCGGCATGATGTTGTTACATATGGCACAGGAGTAACACCGCCGAAGCCCGGCGTAAGCCGGTACTGACTGATAGATTTCACCTTACCCACCCCCGGCCCTGCTAAGCCATACCCGCTTTCAGCCATGTCAGAGCTTCTGTGCGCGGTCGGAGTGGTCCCGACGAGGGGTTACCCGAAGTCGGGGCGTATCTCCGCGTTAGCGGGCCGTCAGGGCCGCTTACGAGCGTGTACTCAATACTTCCAGCGAGAAGACTGACAGCGATGATGGAGTGTAGTTACAACATTCATAATTAAAAGCGACTCTGTTCCGGCCCTCCGGGCCGGGGCGGCGGCGCTTTTCAGTTATGAGGGGCGTGCACAGTGCTGCGTTTGTGTGATGTTTTTTATTTCTGATGCTTTTTTCTGTGGTTTCAGAACGGTGAGGTTCCGGGGCCCGCGCGTCAGCGTGGGAGGTGCATATCTGTCTGTCCACAGGACAGGCACTGAACAGGTTTTCTTTTTAAATGGAAGTAATTAAGGGGTTTAAAAGAAATACTGTACTGGGGTTTAAAAGAAACATTGCACCCTGTAACGGCTGCGGCTGGCGCTTTATAGCATGAACGGTTGTAACCTTATGGAGAAGTCCCTTGCAGTTAAATGTGGACAGGAAGAATTCCCTGTCTGTGAGACGTGTTTTGCATCAAAAACAGGGGGAGCATGACGGGGCGGAAGGCAGATGATGAGGCTGCTTTGTGTGTGTGGTGCTGCTTTTTTGTGCACTGACGGGCTTCAGGCGTGCGGATGCCTCCGGCGCAGGCCGGATTATTCAGTAAAGGTCACTCTCAGGGTGAGGCTGTGGCCAGCCGTGTGTAGTTGTTGTTCCGCGACATTATCATGCGTTCCTTCACGCGACGGTCGATTTCGCGCTTCACGGCCTCCAGGCTTCCCCGGAAACGCCCTTCCGCAATTTCACGCGTCAGCTGCCGTTTCACCAGGGTGACAATGTCCTGACGGGTCCGGTCCGCATCACGGCGCGCACGGGCACGTTTCATGCCGTGGGCCCTGCGCTCTGCCTGGTAACTGCGGAAACGCTCGCGCACAAAACGCCAGGCTCTCGCTATCAGTTCATCCATACCCAGCGCATCCAGCCCCTGCTTTTTGCGCAGCCTGTTTTCCCATTCCACGCGGCTGCGACGTGCGGAAGCCACTGCCTCTTCTGAGATATCGAGAGAGGCAAACAGTGCCGGCGTGAACGTGATGTCGGTCGGAATGTTACAGCCAATTGTCGGGTCGTATTCCGTCTGATAGGTCATCAGCCCCAGCTCTGCCAGGAACTTCAGGGCACGGGTGGCACGGGTGATGGAGAGTTTCCCGGCCTCAGACTCTGTCGCCAGACCGCACTCAATGGCCAGTGTGGTGATGGAGCACTGCACACGGTTGGCCAGCGGGTCATAGTGGAAACACAGGCCCTGCAGCAGCGCATCAATCGCCCGGCGGCGCAGCACCGGCGGCATACGCCGGCGCAGGCCGCGCGAACGGGCATACGCCACATGTGCGGCAAAATCAAAACGGGAGGTGAAACCCACGGCCTTTTCCATCAGTTTTTCGCAGAACTTCAGCGTTCCGGCATCTTCACGGGGTGTGAAGACCGGGTTCGGGTTCTTTACCTGACGGTATGTGCTTTCAGTAAATGAGGTCTGGTTCAGGGTCGCCACAAGCTGTCGCTTATGGCGGGACGGTTGTGCAGTGCGTCTGGGTTAACGCACGTCACAGGGTTGAATATGAGATACGCTTTCATTATACTTTTCCCGAAGGCTTCTTCAGCGCCGCCCCCATTATCTTTCTCTGATTCCGCCAAGTTTCAATCGAAAGATTATGGGGGTTTCGTTTTTTATGGCCTTCCGAAAACCCGTTCAGCCTGCCGTTACCGGCTTCATGCTGTGGTTTTCCGGCCATTTCTCCTGGTGCCTTATGGCGCACCTGCCATCAAATCCGGTGTTCTGCTGCATCTCCGGAAACGTTACCGTCCTGCGGACACAGCCACATGCCCGAAAATATACCCTGTTTTTTCCGTCTGTTAAAGCCCCCGCGGCCGTCAGGGTTCACAGTGCCATGACATTTTCCGCAAAATTCCTGAATTTTCCTGACATTTCAAAAAAATTTTTCACAGAGACTTATCCTCTTATTCCCGCACTCTCCGGGGGGATTTTTTTGCAACCACACAGCAAAACAGCATATTACTCTGCGCTATTTGCGCATTTTTAGAATAAAACGCCAAAAAAAAAAGCATCACATAATGTTTACTTCAACATTTTCGGCTATTGCAAAATAATATGCCGCAGGGCAATCTATTACTGAGCATACAGCCACGCAGTTTCCGCCATATGTCGTGCCTGTTGCCCGAAAAAAAAAACAAGCACAAGAGGTTTCTGACGCCTGACATCGTCTGAACTGCAGGAGGTCCGTCGCGGGGCGGCCGCTGTTTCGGTTTCAGACGCCAGCATCCTCGTTTTCCAGACCAGAACAAGGGGTATCCTGCGGGGATCGCCCCGTGCGAAGCCTGCAACGGAACCTGACATGCGTATAGCCCTGAACACACTGACCGGGCAGCAGTGGTATCTGGCCCGTTACAACACCACCGGTAAAAACCGCGAAGTCCTGTTTGGCTGGCTCAGCGACCAGTTCATGACACCCTGGACTCCCCTTCGCCTCTGCCGTATCCGCAGAACAGACAAAATCCGGGCATACCGGACACGTGTGCAGGCTGTTTTTCCCGGCTACTTCTTTCTGAAAGTGAACCTGGCCGAGCAGTCTGCCGCCGGTATCCGTCGTCACAGCGCTTTCATTGATTTTGTCACCTTCGGGGCCGGAAGCGAACCGGTACCGGTCAGTGACCGTCTGGTCCGCTCCCTGATGAACACCTGGCCGGACCCGTCACAGAATCCTGCGGCAGCCACAGAGCTGAATGACGCAGCAGATGTCCGGCTGAGCCGGGCACAGTACCGCTGGCTGATGAACCTTGAGGACAATCCGCAGCCGGCCGCCCGTATCAGCATGCTGCTGGAGCTTGTCGGGCGTGGCGATATCCCCGCACCGGACGAACAGAACGCCTGACATCCGTATTCTTTTCATTGCCGTTTTCCCGGTCGCATGACCGGGCTTTTTTTACCCTGAATAAGGAAGCGCTCATCATGCAGTGCCCCTGTGGCGGCAGAACTGCCGAAACGCATGCCGACCGGAAGAAACAGGACATGCGACTTGAACTGCATACCTGCACGGCCTGCGGCCGCGTCAGGAAAATACTCTTTGATTTTCACCGCACACGCATTCTTGCCAGGGACCGGGAGGCTGTCCGCCGCTGGCGTGATGCCACCGGCGACACGTCCGGCTGAGAAAGGTGTGCGCATGCTGTACCGGGTCATGTGCCGGACCCGGCGGTCGCTGCGGGGCTGTATGCTGCCGCACAGCAGACCGGACAGGCACCGTACCGGCTGGTCCCCCGTCTGTATTTTCTGTGTGTGTGCAGACCGGAAGTGTTGCCCGGCTCCGGCACCGGTACGGAACGTTTCTGCCGGACAGTGAAGGCAGGCGTGGAGCGTTTTGTTATACAGTGGGCTGTTGGCCCGGTCTCCGGACCGGGCGTTTTTTTGAGGACAGAACCGATGAAATTCCGTGCATTCCTCTCCCGCCGCTGGCGGCACATCGTTTACACCACCACGCCGGTGCTGGTTGCCCTGCTCGCATCCGGGCTGACAACGGTGCAGGACATCTCGCCGGCTGCTGCCGCAACCCGCATCTCCGTGGCCCTGCTCTCGCTTCTGCTTATCCTGTTTCCCACCTTCATCAGCGACGCAGAAGACATCAGCAACCAGGGACTTGTCGTTTCCGTTCTCTCAACGCTGATTGCCATTGCCATCACTGTGGCAGGAACGGAAGCCTCACTGTGAACACCAGTACACCCGTTCCGTGCCGTGGACTGAGGTCTGCATACGCACACACTCACCCCGACACCCTCCTGTCATCCGGTGTGCGTTCAGCTCCCTGACCGGGAGACAGGCTTCAGTCCACGGTGCGGAATAAATAAAGCAAAAAAAAAGCCACCCTGGCACGTGGTGGCTGAATGATGACGAACTATCGTAATTAACGTTTATGTGTGCTTTCTGGAGTTTCCCGAAAAAAACTAGCACACCCTCTTCTGTCAGAAAAGCTGACCAGTGCGCTTATAATGTATACCTGCCAGAAGGGTGCAACGATAATATTTTGCACGTTATATTCATGGGTAAAAATATAACGCAGCAAAACAACTTCCCGTTATTAAAAAAAGCCACCCGGGAAACGGGTGGCAAACCCTGTTAGAACAAAAAAAATTCCATTAGTCATAAACACAGACCGGTGACAGGGACGGACTTCCCACACCGGCAACCAGAATTTATCACAGAGTCATACACACAAAAATATTCCCTGTTAAAAACATTTCGGGTTTTAATAATCACCGGAAATAAATCTGAGTGCACAGTGCCCTATGAATATTTCAGAACAGGTTGTCAGCGGCATTATTTGCTGGATTGATAATAACATTGATAAAAATCTGACCGGAAACAATGTGGCCGCACGGGCCGGTTATTCGCTCCGGTATTTTCAGGACGTGTTCTACAAACAGACCGGTGTCACTCTGGCCCGGTATATCAGACAGCGCCGCCTTGAAATGGCAGCACATTCGCTGACAGAAACAGAACTGCCGATTGAACATCTCTGCCTGCAGTACGGGTATTCCTCCTCTCAGACATTTATCCGGGCTTTCCGTCAGGCATTTCACTGCACGCCGGGAGAATACAGAAAGGAACGGAGATTCCCGGGTGTGTCCTGAAAAAAAAAGCCACCGGCACGGGTGGCTTAATTGTGACCATTGTGAATAAAATTTATCTTTATTTATCATGACTATGACGAACTGCCGCAGCGGCAGCACCGCGAAATCTATCACAACATTCCCGGCCTGAGAATATACAGCATCATCACCGGACAACCGATTCCCGAAGACCGGGCCGCGCCACATCCTGTGGCGGAGAGAGCGGGTCACACCGGTCTTCTTTTTTTTCCTGAAGGTATCCCCGTGAACACAACAGAACATCCCGTGCGCCAGTTACTCTGGTGCGCCCTTAATGCCCTGCGTGCCGCGCAGGAAAACCACGGCATCAACAGTGAATCCGGACTCCGCCGCTACCTGCTTGAGTGGCTCTCCGGTGCCGGCAGACACCCTGAATTCCGGGATATTCCGGAAGAAATCATGGCACTGAAGGCGCTGGCGGAACAGAACCGCGATATTCCCATCACCGGCACGCTGAACACGCTCTTTCTCAGCTCTGCCACGGTCGGGGAATGCCCGCTGTTCCGCTTCCGGGCCGCAATGGGAACATTGCGCAAATCCGGCTGGCGCAGCAGCATATGCCCCTGGCCGGAACGGGTCTTCAGCGAATCCATTGAACTGGCCTGCACCGGCAGACGTCATCTGCTGCAGCTGAGCCGCACCGAAGAGTGCTTCATGCCGTCCGGACAGATGCGCGCACCGGTATACCTGCAGCTCATCACCCCGCTGCACCGCAGGACCGGGCAGCTTCTGGAAACGGCTGAAAACACCCTGGCTGATGAAGGCTTTCAGGTGGTGAGAGGATTTGAGCATCAGTTCGGCATCGAACGACGCGAAATCCTCTTTCACACCCTGTTTGTCGGCCTTCCCGGACTGCCTGAAGAGGCCTGGGGCGTCAGACCGGAACAGACCATCACCGTACATTAAGAGGAACCACGCATTGAAACGTGAGCGTCTTATTCCACTGGCCATGCTGGGCGGCTGGTGTGTGTTCGTGGTGTTCATATCCCTGCCGGGACTGAGCCGGATGAGCACCTGGCCTGCACACAACCGGAACGTCATGCTGCTCATGATGTTAGTCACCATGTGCCTTCCCCTGCTGTTACGCCCGCTGTCCGCGCTCTTTCGCAAAATATGCAGGCAGAACAGCTTTTATGTCCGGGAGCTGCCGGACAACCACACGGTCCATATTTTCCTGAGTGCACACGCCGACACGTCCTCCCCGGTGGCCATGCGTCGCCACTGGAAGGTGCTGAACGGACTGCTGACCACCGCATTACGCCAGGGCAAACGTGTCTCGATGACATCGCATCTCCTGACGCAGCCACGGACGAATAAACTGGTTCGCGCCCTGCAGAAGCAGGGGCTGGCGGTTTCTGTGAAACGGGAGGAGTTCCCCACACCGGCTTTCGAACGCTGGACCATCACCGCCAGCTGGACCATCAGCCAGTGGAAGATCCCCCACGTAAACAGACGCAGCGGCATTGTCATCCTGACGCCGGAGAGCTGGCGTCAGCCATAAACAACAATCCTGCCCGGGGAGTACCCGCATGAACAACGAAGACAGCACCAGGAAAACATCCACAGGTATGCATCTGTGCTTCTCTCCCCTCTCCGGAAAAATTGTACTGGCCAGAATGCGGGAATCGAAAGGTCGCCTGCGCCGCGTCGGCAATGACCGGGGGCGTGATGTCACGAATGAAGCAGCCCGCCTGGTATGGGAGGTCGTCCGGGCTGAAGGCGGAAAAATCTGGTGGGAAGAGGAAGATGGCACCTGCCTGATTTTAAAAGCCGAAATCATAAAAACAGATGAGGAAGAAAACGCATGAAAACACGTATTTTATCGATAATCACCGCCGCCACAGTACTGTCAGGGTGCGCAGGCAGCAGCACGCAACCGGCGTCAGGGATGCAGACGTTACTCCCGGAACATACCCCGAAGGTGACGTTCTCGGTCGATACCGTGCGAACAGACACAACGGCCAGCAATCCTGCATGCCTGCCGGAAAAATACGGAAACCTTCTTCACGAGCGCCATCCGGACCTGTTTGCCGGTGCTCAGGGGATTATTTCACGCAGTGCATTTTTTAATGACAGCCTGACGCTGACACCTGAAACGCTCCACGGGATGATAGAGAATACGCTCTGTGTTGAATCACTGGTAACGTCGGCAGGTCCGGATACTTTCACTGCAGATGTCTACCCCGGTGTCAGAATGCAGGTATCACCGGATATTCACGGTACGCCCGGACATATCACTCTGCGACTCTCGACCACAGACCAGAAACGAAAACAGACTGTTGAACAAAGCATTTCTCTCAGACCGGAACAGTCCCTTGTCGTGAATGGATTCACCGGAGACGGAGCTGGCGAAAAGCGCGTCGTTCTCATCACACCTCACGTGCGTTAATTCCCGACACAACCCGTTTCCCGTCTTCGCAGCCTGTACCGCCCTTTCTGCCGTTTCCGGAATTCTTTCTGTCACCACTCGCTTGTGCCGTTTTTTTCGCAACCGGTACGTGCAGTTATGACGGTACAGCTGCTTTTTTTCCCGTTCCGGAAGGAGTCTTTGATGCCACAGCAACATCCCGGACGACTGCAGGTACTGGTCGTCAACACACACTGCGAACGCAGACTGTTTTCAACGACAGCGCAGGCAGACCCCGACGCGCTGGCCCGCCGTTTCTGCACGCCGGACAACTGCCTGGTGGTGGTACTACGCGACAACCGCTTTCTGTTCCGACTGGAACGTGCGCCGGGCAGCCACTGCCGCTGGCACAGGGGGAACCGCTCCCGCCATCAACATCTGCAGGACTGGCTTAAACACCACCAATAAGGAGAGCAGTCATATTGTTTACCGGCATATATGCAAAAGCCGTGCTCGTTTTCATATTATTATTTGGCTCACTCTTTTATTTCATTGGCTGCATTTTTTACACCATCCACATTACCGACATCCGGGAAAACGAAAATGCCAACTGGCAACAGTACAAAACCGAACACAACTGCAGATTAATTGAATCCCGCGACAGAGATAATATCGGACCGGCCCGGGAGGCATGGAAATGTGATGACGGCGTGATTTACTGGAAAAATCGCACCTGACAACAGAACTAAAAATTAACACAGGCAGCCCGGAAAATGTCGATATTTATCAGCATACTTATTTTGCCACTGCACGTGAGCTTAGGTTTCTTATTCATAGACAGTATTTTGCGTTACGCCAGCCACAAAAACAAACGCAATTTAATTATATGCGTCTACTACTGCGCGTTATATCTTTTATATTTAACCGCTTTGTATTATATGGACAGGTGACAACGATGCTTAAACCCGACAGAAAAACAACCGAAAACACAATTTCTGTGAACTGGGCTTCTCCGCAGGGCGCACTCATCCCTTCACCAGAGTTGCCGCAACTGCATTTCGTCATGAAGGACAACTATCATACTTTCCTCCTCTCCCTGGAGAATATTTTGCTCTGTCTGCGCGAAGCCGAACGTCAGGGAGAAATACCGCCCGTGGGTGATGAATGGTGGTCGCACCTTCAGCGAAAATTTGATGTTCTTCGCGAGAACACGGAGAAATGAATGAGCTCAGAAGAAAATTTTCCCGACCAGAACAATACAGGCACAATAAAGAAACTAATACAGAAACTACTGGACATGCAACGACGGCTCTGTACGCTGGAGAACGAGCACTCCGGACGATCAGCGTTATCTGTGGGAAAAGTTCAAAGCGGATCATGCCTGCAGATTAATTGAGTCCCGCGATGAGGATAATAACGGACCTGCACGGGAAGCCTGGAAATGTGATAACGATGTGGTGTACGTGAAAAACAGCCCCTGAATACAGCAATCCCACCTGCACCAGATATACCGGCACAAACGCAACCAGAGCAACCAACGTAAAAGGCCTCTTCTGTTCCGGTTGCTGACTTAAAACAGGAGGAGTGAATGTCACCAGTTACGCCCCCCTCTGAATTAATGCGTGAAGAGAGACTGTTATGTTATTTCACTTTCGTGATGATGATCTGTGTATTCCTTTCCCTCTGTCTGTCGCTTTCGGGGACATGCAACGACGGCTCTGTACGCTGGAGAACGAGCACTCCGGACGATCAGCGTTATCTGTGGGAAAAGTTCAAAGCAGATCATGCCTGCAGATTAATTGAGTCCCGCGACAGAGATAATAACGGGCCGGCACGGGACGCATGGATATGTGATGATGGCGCGGTTTACTGGAAAAACCGGCTACCGGGATAATATATCCCCGGCATTATCCTGCCGCTGTACACATTTACGCTTTTTCATAAAGCGTACTATTGCCTGATCACTCTCTCACCCGATTTTACCGATTGCCCGGAAATCCCGGCAATCCGACCTGCAACCCTGAACCGCTCTTCCGGAGCTTTTTCTATGCACAAAAAACACCTGACGCTCTTTCTGCCGTCACTCCTGACCGGCTGCGCCGGTTTCGCCCCGCCGCCGGAGACTGAAAACGCAGCCACTGCACTGGTCTTTATCGACGGGCAAATCAGCGAAAGCAGCTCGCTCCTGGCACAGACACAGCGGCGGCTGAGTCCGCCGCCCGTCAGCCGCCCGGTTTCCGCGACAAACACGTCCGCGCAGGCCGTGACGGCGCAGTCCCTGCCCCTGCCGGCACCGGCACTCACGGCTGACGCCGCCCTGTCAAATATCATCATGACCGGCACACCGGGAAGCGCCCCTGTCACGGCGCTGCCCCTGACACGCAACCGCACGGTCAGCGACTGGGTGAAACAGCTGCTTCCCGCCGGCTGGCAGTTCCGCCAGGAGAATGCCGCCACACCGGCACTCCGGACGCGTATCGCCTCCTGGTCGGCCAATGACCACTGGACGCGTTCACTGAACCGGTTGCTGGCTGAACAGCATCTGTGGGGGCACCTGGACTGGAAAAACCGCACCCTGACCGTCACCACCTCACCGGCAGCGCCAGCCACAGACAGCAGCCCGCAGGCCACCGCGCCGGCATCCGCCACGTCTGCGGTGGCAGCAACGCCGGTGAAAACAACGCCCTCTCCCGCACCGGTCAGCCCTTTCCGTAACAGCACGGCCACCGGTAAATCATCCCCCTCACACCTTAAGGTGTCAGGACAGCCCGGTGACATCCCGGTCGTTTTCCTGTCGGAAGCCCGTAATCTCACCACGGAACAGTGGGTGAGCCGGTTACTGCCTGACGGCTGGAAAACCGACTGGCGTACCGACAGACAGGCACGTCAGCACCGCACTGACCGGCTTGCCGTGAACGACCAGTGGACACGGGCGCTCGATGCCCTGCTGACACGCCAGAACCTCTGGGGACACCTGGACTGGAACAGCCGCACGCTGGTCATCACCCCGACCGCTGCCGCACTGCTCAGTACCGGCGGGACGGACACGGCGAAGGCGACAGGGCCCACCGTTCCGGCACCGGCCCCCCTTCCGGCACCGGGCTGGACAGCAGAAAAAGGAGCCACACTGCGCCAGACACTCACCCGCTGGGCAGCACAGGTGCCCTGCACCGTCACCGGCCATCAGCCGGGGCAGACCTGGTCTGTGGTCTGGTCCGCCTCCGTGGACTACCCCATCGACGCGGCATTCACCCTGCGCGGGGGCTGGAAGGATGTTCTGACTCAGACCTTCAGCCTCTACAGCCGCGCCAATACACCGCTGCTGGGAACGCTGTTTGAGAAACAGTGCATCCTCAGCGTCCGCGACCGGAAAGACTGACGGAGGCAGACATGCCTTTTGCCGTACTCGCACTGGCCCTCGTGATGACGTTCCTCACGATCCTCTCATACGAAACCGGGAAACAGGCCACCCGCACGGAAGAGCGCATGGTGAAACGGGAGGCAGACGATGTCGCCTCACAGATGATGTCGCTGAGTCAGGCCCTGACACACTGGCTCTGGCAGAATCCGTCCGCCACCGCCTTACCGGCTGTCAGCACACTCGGACTGCCGTTCTCCACCCCGGACTCGCGTATAGGGTATGCACTCAGCGGCGGACGCCTGTGGGTCTGGTCACCAGAAAACAGCACCCCGGGGCTGGCGGCCCGTCTCACGACACTCACCCTCGGCTCCGGCCTTCTTTTCCGGTTCAGCAGCGGTGTCCTGAAGGACATGCAGGGCAACACCGTCAGCACCTCCGGTCTGACCCTGCCCTCTGCCCTGCAGTCCGCTTCAGGCACTCAGCTGGTTCACCTCAATTAACTTCAGGAATGTACCAATGCGAATAAAACCCATCGCGGCGGCCCTTGTGGCGCTGCAGTTGTCCGGCTGCGCCACGCACCGGGAGTTCCGGGAGATCGATGCGCAGACATCGGCCACCCGTGATCACGTTCAGTCACTGCTGGACGAAACAAACCGACAGATGTCCGGCAGCGCACTGACCGTATCAGACAGCACCTGGATCAACCCGGAGCCGGTCCGTGCCACAGATGAAAAGAAGCAGGTCCCCGTCTGCTGGCTGCAGGTCAACCGGACTGACAGCCTGTCCGTGGATGATGTGGCGGCCCTGATTGCCGACAGCTGCCACGTCAATGTCCGTGTCCTGCCGGATGCGCGCGTCAGTCACGTGGCCACCGCCGGTCTCACCCGCGCCGTCCAGGGCGAACTCCCGCTGCCCGGCAGCACCTCCGCCGCCGACAGCCGGGGAAGAACACCGCTCGGAAACACAGGCAGCAGTGGCCCCACCACATCGGTCTCCACCGGAGGCACCCTGTCCGGCCTGCGCTGGGACGGCAGTCTCAGCGGACTGCTGGATGACGTGACGGCGCGGATGGGGATTTCCTGGCGCTGGCGCAATAATCAGATACAACTGTTCCGTCTCGATACCCGGACCTTCCAGCTCGCCATTCTGAATGCCGACACCTCAATGAACGCGAAGGTCGTGGGCGGAACCACCTCGTCCTCCGGCTCTTCCGGCACCTCCGGCAGCAGTTCACTGAGCGGCGAACAGAGCACCACCCAGCAGACCAACGTGGCCGTCGCCTCAAAGGTGTACGACGACATCAAAGCCACCGTATCGGCCATGCTGTCGGCAGAAGGCTCCTCCTGGCTGGCACCGGGCAGCGCCACGCTGACCGTGACGGACACACCGGAAGTGCTTAACCGGATTGGGGAATACATTGAGCGCCAGAATGCCATTCTCGACCGTCAGGTTAAGCTGAAGGTCGATGTCTACCGCATCACCTTCCGCGACACAAAACAGATTGGTATCGACTGGACGGCGGTGTACAGCGCCGCAAAGGGCATGGGGTACACGCTGACCAGCGCCTTCGGGGATGCTGCATCTGATGTGGCCACCATCGGGGTCACCTCGTCTTCCGGTCGTCTGTCCGGGTCGGAAGTGCTGATTAAGGCGCTGAACCAGCAGGCTAATATCAGTTCGGCCACCACCACCAACACGGTGACCACGAACATGGTGCCGGCCCCGCTGCAGATAGCGAAGGAAACCACCTATCTGGCCAAAACGTCCACCACCACGTCGGACAGCTACAGCTCCACAGAACTGGAACCCGGCACCATCACCACCGGTCTGTTCATGACCGTGCTGCCGTATATCCGCGACAACGGCACCATCCAGCTGCAGATGAGTTTCAGCCTGAGTGATGACCCGACCATCACCACCGTCAGCGCGAAAGACGGCAGCACCTCCATCCAGACGCCGACCACGGATGTCCGTTCGCTGACCCAGCGTGCCAACCTGAAGCCCGGACAGACGCTGGTGCTGAACGGTTTCCAGAGCCTGTATAACGAGGCAAACCGGCAGGGCACCACGTCAAAAAGCTGGTTCGGCTTCGGCGGTGGGGAAAGTGCTGAGCGTGATCGTTCCATGCTGCTCGTGCTCGTGACCCCGGTACTCTCATCATGAGGTGAACATGAGCACATCAGAGATTATCCCTGTCACCCTGCCCGGACGTCGTCCGGGACGCCCCGGACGTCGTGTCTCCGTCATTGCCGGGCTTGAGTGGAAAGACATTCCCGCCGGACAGTCCACCGGAAGGCATCTCCCGCCGGGACGGGGGCAGTATGTAAAACTGCGCACCGGCAGCGGTGGCACGCATGCCCGCGTGGGCTTCACCCGGTCACCGGGTCGTCTGTTCTCACTGGGCGTGCTGGCCATCCCGGCCCTGAAGGGGAACGGGTATGCCTTCGTCCGCTACGGCAGTCGTGTTGTTTTCCTGGCGTGTCTGCATGATATGCCCGCCCTCACCGGGGATGTGATCGGCAGCGCGGAGCTGGTCCGTAACGCCTGTACGGTGTTCAGGACACTGCACGACCGCGACGAACCCACCGACGGCTGGGTGATCCTCGGCTCGCCGGAAGCACCGGTGGATATACAGGACGTCCTGCCGTCCACCCTGCCGGGTAAGGCACGTCTGCATCCGGTGAACCAGGCAATACGGCTCGTCACCCTCGGCGTGCTGGGCATCGCCCTTGCCGGCAGCGCCCTGTGGGGCTACAGCCACTGGCAGGAGGAGCAGCGGCTGCGTCAGCTGCAGGCCATGAATCTCCGGCAAATGCAGGCCGCGCAGCAGAACGGTCCGGAGCGGCAGGCCGAACCCCATCCGTGGCCGCAACTGCCGCTGGTGCAGACCTTCCTGGATACCTGTATCCCGGCACTTCGTTCGCTGCATGTTTCAGAGGGCGGCTGGCAGCTGACGGCCGCAGAATGTACGCCGGACACGCTGCGTGCTGACTATGAACGTCCGAAAGGCTCCACGGTCACCTATGAAGACTTTCGCAGGGCTATCACACAGCACAACCGTTTTTCCTTTGTCACCCTGCAGGACGGCGGAGAAAAAGCCCAGGCAGGTTACAGCCTGAGCATGACGACCGGAACGGATGAATCCCTGCAACCCGTTGAGCAGCATCTTGCCCGCTTTCTGGCCCCCTTCCAGCGCGGGGACCGCCCGCTGCAGATGGAAACGGAGAAAATGCCGGATATCGCCGGACACACGGTCACTATCGGAGACCGGGAGGTTCTGCTTTTCCGCGACTGGCAGCAGTGGCAGTTCTCACTGGAAGAACGTCTGCAGCCGGATGCAGCCCTGTTCACGCAGCCGGGCACGCGACTGACCGCCGTCACCCTCCTGCTCAGCGAAGACGGCGAACTCACCTGGAAAACCCGTGGCCAGACCTGGGCCACGCAGGCACAACAACCCACGGAGAACACTCATGAATAACATCCCTCCGGCAGCACGACGCCTGCTCATCAGCACCCTGCTGCTGATGTCCGCCGGCAGCAGCCACGCGGCCCTGACCGTCGGTGACGTCGATGACCTGCAGCAGCAGAACGTCATTCTGTCCCAGCAGGCCCGTGCCGCTGAACTGCGCCAGCGCATTGCCCAGGCACAGAGTCAGGGGGCCGCCACCGTCCCCGCGCCGGTTATCAGCAGCGACGGTGCACCCGCCGCGCCACAGGAAAATGCCCGTCCGCAACTGACAGGCATTCAGGGAGCACGCGGACACCTTGAGGCCCGTGTGCAGCATGGACGCCAGGTCGTGAGACTCACCACCGGCCAGAACTGGCCCGGCACCACCGTCACCCTGCGGGAAATCCGGCCTGACAGCGTAATGCTGAGCGACGGCACCCGCCTCAGCCCGGGAGACAGCTATGCTCAGTAACACGGATATACCGGACGGACTCCGGCATCTGGTACAGGTGCTGCCGGCCGCAGCGGGGAAGCCCGGCCACCGCGTCTGCTTTCCCGTCACGGAAACCGGGAATCCGGAAATACAGGCATTCATCACCGGCCTGTTGCGCACCACCGGTCAGCCCGTCATCCCTGAGCCGGTGTCTCCGGAGGCGTTCCGCAACCTGCAGAGTGATGCCGGGGATGTCCTCCGCCATGACGGCAGTGAGCACAGCCGTTCAGAAGTGCAGACACGCGTACTGAACATGTTCCGTGAAGCCCGGCGGGTGGGCGCGTCGGATATTCACATCACCGTTTTCGTCGCACAGACGCGCATCGAGATGCGTATCAACGGCCTCCTCTACCCGGTTGCCATGCTCTCCAGAGACGAAGGCATCAGCTGGCTGATGACCATCTACCAGTCCATGTCCGACCTGTCCGACAACATGTTCAAGGCCTTCCAGCCACAGGATGCGCGTCTGAAACAGGAGTTCCTCCAGGATGTGGGGCTGTTCGGTGCACGTTATGCGCACATCACCACGCCGAAGGGCGTCTTTGCCGTGATGCGTCTTATCCCTGACGACGGCAGTGCCCCACCCTCGCTGGAGACACTCGGCTTTCTGCCGGCACAGATTGCTGTCATCCACACCATGCTCGCCAGTCCGGATGCCATCATCATTAACTCCGGCCCCACCGGTTCCGGTAAATCCACGACCGGGCGCAGCTTCATGGCGCTCTGGCTACAGCACGGCAACGGACAGCGACGCATCATCACCCAGGAGGACCCGGTGGAGGGGGAAGTCGAAGGGGCCATCCACACTTCGGTGACCGCCGACCGCTCCAGCGAGGAGGACATCAACCTTGCCTGGCTGCGTGGTCGTCGTGCCATGCTCCGTCTGGACCCGGATGCGGTCTATATCGGTGAAATCCGCGACCATGACTCCGCCATGGCCGCCATCAACTTTGCCGAATCCGGCCACATCGTGCTGACCACACAGCACGCCAACAGTCCGCTGGGAAATCTCAACCGCCTGCAAATCATCGGCGTGCCACAGGGCTTCCTGCGCAGCAGTCGTCTGTTTCAGGGACTGATTGCCCAGCGTCTGCTGCCGACACTCTGTCCGCACTGCGCACGGACACGGGAAGAGGCCGGCCTGACACCGGAGCAACAGCAGTTCACGGACCGCTGGTTCACGCCACAGCAGCAGGAAGCCCTGCGCTTCCGCAATCCGGACGGGTGCAGTGAATGCATCCGTCCGGTGATGGGCACCGCAACCAGTCACGGTCTGCAGGGCCGGACGGTGGCAGCGGAAGTGATGAAAACCAGTCCGGAAATCCTCCGCACCTACCACGATGAGGGCGAGGATGCGGCACGCACGCTGTGGCTGCGTCAGGGGGGAATCAGCCTGAGTCAGCATGCCCGGCATCATGTACTGGCCGGACAGGTGGACCCGTTTATGGCCAATGACATCGTGCCGTTTGAAGATGCAAATGCACAGGAGGCGGAGCATGGCCGGTGAAATGCAACGCAGAATGGCCCGTCTGGCACTGTCCGGCAGCAACCGTATCCGCTTCTATGAGGTGCTGAAAATGCAAATCATGAGCGGACGGACACTTGAGCAGGCCATGCTCAACATCCGCGAGGTGTACACACGGGGCGGGCAACGCTTTCACCCCTTTGGCGTACTGGCACAGGACTGTCTCGACTCCCTGTCGGTGAACCGGGAAGGAAACCTGCTCCCGGACGTTTTCCGGCGCTGGTTTTCCGGTGAGGAGGCTGCCTCGCTTGCCGTGGGCATGCGTGCCGGCTCCCTGCTGACGGCGCTGGACAGCCTCATCCGGTTAATCAGGTCCCTGCAGTCCATCCGTTCCGTTATTGCCGGGGCTGCCCTTGCCCCGTTCGGTGCCGTTCTTGCCCTGAGCGGGATACTGACCCTGCTGTCCGTTCAGCTGGTTCCGCAGTTCGTCAGAATCATCCCGCCGGAGAAAGCCCGTGGTGCCCTTGCCATCACTTACGGTCTGGCGGACTTCGTCACCACAGCAGGCCCCTGGGTGCTGGCTATGCTCATTGCGTTTTTTTTGCTGGCGCTCTGGTCCCTGCCCCGCTGGACCGGCCGGATACGGCAGTTTTTCGATCACCTCCCCCCCTGGAGTATGTACCGGCTGATGCAGAGCAGTGTTTTTCTGCTCAACCTCTCCACGCTGATTGGTGCCCGCATGACCTTTCAGGATGCCCTGAAAACGCTCAGCGACGGCGGTGTGCCGTGGCTGCAGGAGCGCCTGATACCGGCACAGCATCATTTCAGCAACGGTGCGGATCTGGGGACCGCCCTCGAACGCGCCGGACACAACTTCCCCTCACAGGAGATGATCCTTCACCTGAAGGCACTTTCTGCCGGGGAAGGCGCGGAGCTGGCCATCGCCAACCTGGCCGACTGGTGGCTGGGCAGAACCCGCGCAATTGCCAAAGGCATGCTCTACCTGAGCCTGCTGATTTCGGTCGTCATGGTCTTCGGCTGTCTGGGCATTATGGCCAGCAGCATGATGGCCCTGCGCGACCTTGTGAACATGTAACCCGCTCTTATTCTGAGGAAATTTATGGAAATGAAACCGGATGTATTACCGGCGCATAATGACTGCCCGCAAACAAATGGCACCTCCCGCTCACGCCGCCGGAAAGCGCGTGGGATCGAGATGCTGTCGGCAATGGGATGGTGGAGTTATGCCATTATCATCGTCGTCTGCGTGCTCGGGATGCTGTTCGGGCTGTACGTCTTCGGCCGCTCCGGCAGCGAAGCGTCCAACCTGACCCAGCTGGCCACCGCCACGCAGCGTGTCGCCCGGACACAGGCAGGGTACGGCACGGCCAGCCTGAACACCGTGCTCTACAACGCCGGACAAATCCCGAATGGCTGGACCTACAGCAGCGGAACCATCTACAACCAGTGGAACGGCACCATCACCGTGACCGGGAAAACCTCCTATTTCACCATCACGGACACCGGTATTCCGAGCTCTGAGTGTATCTCCATCGCGCAGTCACTGGCGGCCGGTGGTGTGGCGAACTACCTGACGGTCGGAGGCACGAAAATCACCCCGGCCAGCGATATTGCCACCATCAACACCGCCTGCGGTAACGCCAACAGCAGCGTCAACAGCACGACAAAAACCATCATCATGTACGTTGGCGCACTCCAGTAATCCACACAGCGCCCGCTTACGGGCGCTCCTTTCACGGAGGCTCAGTCATGACGACACACACCCTGTCGTGCCTGCTCCTTTTCATCTGTTTTCTTTTTCTCCCGGCACACACGCAGGCTGCCGTGCAACCGTCAGCGGGAATGTGTTTTTCCACTGCAGGAAAAATGTACCAGATTGACCCGCTGTTACTGGAGGCCATCGCCCGGCACGAAAGTGGCCTGAATCCCCGGGCAAGGAATCTCGACAACCGCAACGGTACGGTGGACTACGGACTGATGCAGGTGAACTCATCCCACATCCCGCTCCTGAAACAGAAAGGGATTATCCGCAGCTGGCAGGATCTGTTCGACCCCTGCCTGAATATTCAGATAGGTGCCTGGGTACTGGCACGCCACTTTCAGAGCTGTGGTGTGAACTGGAACTGTCTTGGCAGCTACAACGCGGGATTCCGCAGCACCATGAACCAGCGACGGGAGGACTACGCAGACAATATTTATGCCATCTACCGGAAACTGAACCGGGAGCGCCGCAACATGGCATTACGTTAACGGACACACAAATGGCTCTGACATTCTTTTTTGTACCGGCAGGAACGCTTGCTGCCTTCGCCCTGATCCGCTACTACGACGATCATTCCGGGCGACTGAACCGTCGGGATATCTGTACAGGCCTGCTCTGGTGCGCGCTGTGGCTGCTGCTGAGCATTTTTTCACGCACGCCGCTGTCCCTGCCTCTGTCGCTGAGTATGGGGTTACTGTGTGCATGCACAGTGACCGATGCCCTGCGTACCTGGCTGCCTGCCGAGCTGACGCTCCCTCTTGCCGTGACGATGATCTGGCATGCCAGCCTCTCCCCGTGGGGGTTTCAGAGTGCCCTCATCTGGGGGGCGGTCTGGACCGCATTTTATGGTGGTCGCTGGCTGTTTTACCGGCTGCAGCGTCGGGAGGACACGCCAGGCAGCGGCGACATTATCCTGGCGGGTATCGCCGGCATCGCCGGCGGCCCGTCATCCGCGTTTCTGATTGCATCCGCCATTGCAGGCCATCTGGCCTGGGGAACCGTGCGTCATCTGCACGAGGCCCCGTTCGGCCCCTGGCTCTGTCTGGCTATTACTGTTCAACTGATCTTCTTCTGAGGACTGCAATGACCCGCACGCTCCCCAAAAAACGCCCCGCCCGGGGGATTGATCTTATCGGCACCTTTGCGTCCGTGGCTGTTGGTTTTTTGATTGTCGGTCTGGCGCTGACCATGCTCTACCGGAGCAGTGAGGACAGCAACAACAACGTTGTGGCGCGTCAGGCAACCAGCTGGGCCACGGCGGCCAAACTGTATATTGCCGCGAACTACGACAGCCTGCTGGCCTCAGCCCCCACCACCATCAGTCGCAGCACGCTGGTCAACAGCGGATACCTGAACAGTGGTGAACCGGAGACCAATCTCTTCCAGCAGACCTGGAAAGTCGCTGTCAGGAAAAACACTAAAAACAGCGATCAACTGGATGCAGTACTGCTGTCCAGTGGCGGCCAGGCAATGGATTATCCGACGCTGCGTTACATTGCGGCGGCCATTGACGGTTACGGCGGTTTTGTCTACAGCGGCAGCATGCCGTCAGGCTGTACCAGCAGCACCACCACGGTGAACGGTGCGGCCTGTGGCTGGACGCTGGATCTGTCCGGATTCGGTATCAGCACAACCAGCGGTCACATTGCCGTGAATCTGGGGGCAGACATTGCCGGCAGCGCCAGCAGCGGCGGCGACTTCCTGCACCGCTATTCCGTGCCGGGACATGCCGAATACAACCAGATGAACACGGCACTGGACATGAACGGCAAGAACGTAAACCGTGCCGGCAACCTCCTGGTGACGTCTGACGGAAAATCATCAGATGATCATGGCAGCAGCGGTTCCACCGGTTTTGTGGGATGGGCATCAGGCAGTGCAAGCGGAACCGCCAGTGATGCAACATCACTGAGAGCAGGCATGTACTTTTCAACCTCCGCGCCATCCAGCAGTGACAAAGAGAGCGTGTGGATCAAAACGACCAGCAATACCAGTCTGGATGTGACAGGCAAGGTTCGTGCAGCGACGGTGAAAGGCACGAAACTCATCACTTCAGAGGGCTATCTGATGCCCGGGAAAACGGTGACGGCAAACGCATCCTGTACGCCAGCCGCACTGGGGATTTCGGACCTTCTGGCAGACACAACCGGTCTTCTGGCCCATGACAGCACTGGTGCCACACTTTCGTGCCAATCCGGTTCGTGGA
>PPYF01242509.1_pt1 | contig 25857 bp, 31 predicted proteins | sample 1559871 | NCBI WGS metagenome assembly PPYF01 (sample SAMN08240021, study PRJNA423297) | Human gut metagenome, whole genome shotgun sequencing project. | reverse complement strand
TATTGTCAAGGATGTGGAAAAACTGGCAGAGACAATCCGCAAGGCATTCCGGATCGCGCGCAGCGGCAGACCCGGGCCGGTTCTGATCGATATCCCGAAAGATATTACAGCAAACGTGACAGAATATCTTCCCCGGGAAGCAGAGTTCCCGCCGAGAAAGACGGAAACCATCACAGAGGAGGCACTTTCACGTGCTGTGGAGATGATCGAAGCATCCCAAAAGCCGTTTATTTATGCAGGGGGCGGCGTTGTCCTTTCGGGGGCGAGCAGAGAATTGCGTGAATTCGCAGAAAAGGTGGATGCTCCGGTGACAGATACTCTGATGGGAAAGGGAGCATTTCCGGGAACAGATCCGCGTTACACAGGGATGGTCGGAATGCATGGAACCAAGACATCCAACTATGGAGTCAGTGAGTGCGATCTGTTGATCGCGGTAGGAGCCAGATTTGATGACCGTGTAACGAGCGATACAGAAAAGTTTGCGAAGAATGCACAGATTTTGCAGATTGATATCGATCCGGCAGAGATGAACAAAAACGTGTTGATCGATCATGGAATCGTCGGAGATTTGAAAGAAGTTTTAATGCGGTTGAATGCAAGACTTGAGGAACAGTCACATCCGGAGTGGATGGAACAGATTGCAGCGTATCAGAAAGAATATCCGCTTCAGTATGAGGATGGAAAGCTGACCGGTCCGTATATCGTAGAAGAGATTTACAGGCAGACAAAAGGAGATGCAATCATTACGACAGAAGTAGGACAGCATCAGATGTGGGCTGCACAGTATTATAAATATAAAGAGCCAAGGACGCTCTTGTCATCCGGAGGACTTGGAACAATGGGATATGGACTTGGCGCATCCATCGGAGCCAAAATGGGCTGTCCGGAAAAGACCGTAGTCAATATCGCCGGAGACGGATGTTTCCGTATGAACATGAATGAGATCGCAACAGCTGCGAGATATCAGATTCCGATCGTACAGGTCGTGGTGAACAATCATGTGCTTGGTATGGTACGCCAGTGGCAGAATCTCTTTTACAATCAGCATTATTCCCAGACAATCCTGGATGATGCGGTGGATTTTGTAAAGCTGGCACAGGCGCTTGGAGCAGAAGGAATCCGTGTGACAACAAAAGAAGAGTTTGCAGACGCTTTTGCAAAAGCAGTAAAGATGCAGCGTCCTGTTGTGCTGGACTGCCAGATCGACCAGGATGACAAGGTGTGGCCGATGGTTGCGCCGGGAGCTGCGATCAGCGAAGTGTTTGATGAGATGGATTTGAACGAAGAATAAATTTTCTTTGTTTCAATATAAAAATGAAATTCAGGAGGAAAAGAAGATGAGTAGAGTGTACAATTTTTCAGCCGGACCGGCAGTGCTGCCGGAAGAAGTGCTAAAAGAAGCAGCAGATGAAATGTTAGATTACAGAGGAACCGGAATGTCGGTTATGGAAATGAGTCATCGCTCGAAAGCCTTCGAGACGATTATTCAGGAAGCAGAGGCAGATCTCAGAGAGCTGATGGATATTCCGGACAATTACAAGGTTTTATTTTTGCAGGGCGGAGCATCTCAGCAGTTTGCGATGATTCCGATGAATCTGATGAAGAACCGGGTGGCAGATTACATTGTGACCGGTCAGTGGGCAAAAAAAGCAGCGGATGAGGCAGAAAAGTATGGAACCGTAAACCGGATCGCATCTTCTGCAGACAAGACTTTTTCTTATATTCCGGACTGTTCGGATCTTCCGGTTTCAGAAGATGCAGATTATGTATACATCTGTGAGAATAATACGATTTACGGAACAAAATTTAAAGAACTGCCGAATACAAAAGGAAAGACGCTGGTTGCAGACGTTTCTTCCTGTTTCCTCTCTGAGCCTGTAGATGTCACAAAATATGGAGTGATCTATGGAGGCGTACAGAAAAATATCGGACCGGCAGGTGTTGTGATCGTGATTATCCGGGAAGACCTGATCACAGAAGATGTGCTTCCAGGCACACCGACGATGCTGAAATACAAAACGCATGCAGATGCGGATTCTCTCTACAACACTCCGCCTGCATACGGAATCTATATTTGCGGAAAAGTGTTTAAGTGGCTGAAGAAGATGGGCGGCCTTTCTGCGATGAAAGAGAAAAATGAAAAGAAAGCTAAACTGTTGTACGATTTTCTGGACGAAAGTAAGTTGTTCAAAGGAACCGTGGAGAAAAAAGACCGTTCTCTGATGAATGTTCCATTTGTGACAGGAGACAAAGATCTGGATGCCAAATTTGTGAAAGAAGCAAAAGAAGCCGGACTGGAAAATCTGAAGGGACACCGTACTGTAGGCGGAATGCGTGCAAGTATTTACAACGCAATGCCGTATGAAGGAGTAGAAGCTCTCGTTGCGTTTATGAAGAAGTTTGAGGAGGAAAATGCGTAGTATGTATCAGTATCATTGCCTGAATCCAATCTCTCAGATTGGACTCGATAAATTTACAGAGAACTATCAAAAAACAGAGGCTGCAGAGGCGGCAGACGCAATTTTGGTCAGAAGTGCATCTATGCATGAGATGGAACTGCCGGAGAACCTGAAAGTTGTGGCAAGAGCAGGTGCAGGTGTGAACAATATTCCTCTGGATCGTTGTGCGGAGAAAGGGATCGTAGTATTCAATACACCCGGAGCCAATGCAAATGGTGTGAAAGAACTCGTAATTGCAGGAATGCTTCTGGCAGCCCGTGACATTATCGGAGGTATCAACTGGGTGCAGGAGTACGAAGAAGACGGAGATATCGCAAAAATCACAGAAAAGAAGAAGAAAGCTTTTGCAGGAACGGAGCTGGAAGGAAAAAAAATAGGAGTGATCGGTCTGGGAGCGATCGGAGTTCTGGTGGCGAATGCAGCGACACATCTGGGAATGGAAGTATATGGATATGACCCGTATGTATCCGTAGATGCGGCATGGAAGCTTTCCAGAAATATTCATCATGCAAAATCCGTGGATGAATTGTACAAAGAGTGCGATTATCTGACCGTTCATGTTCCGGCACTGGACGATACAAAAGGAATGATCAACAAAGACGCCATCAGTCTGATGAAAGACGGGGTAGTGATCCTGAATTTTGCGAGAGATGTACTGGTCAATCAGGAAGATATCGTGGATGCTTTAGTATCTGAGAAAGTGCGCAGTTATGTGACGGACTTCCCGACAAAAGAGATCGTAGGTGTCAGAGGCGCAATCGTGATTCCGCATTTGGGAGCTTCCACAGAAGAGTCTGAGGATAATTGCGCCAAAATGGCAGTTGCAGAAGTGATGGATTATCTGCAGAACGGAAATATTACACATTCTGTAAATTATCCGGACTGCGATATGGGAGTGAAAGGAAGCGGAGCAAGAATTACAATCCTGCACCGCAACATCCCGAATATGCTGGGACAGTTTACAGCACTTCTGGCAGGCGAGGGAATGAATATTTCCCTGATGGCAAATAAGAGTAAGAAGGAATATGCTTATACGATGATCGACGTAGAATCCGAGGTTTCCGGACAGATTGCGAAAGCACTGGAAGCAGTAGAAGGTGTTCTGAAAGTAAGAGTGATCGTGTGAGAAAAAGGCAGATGTTATCTGATTGAAAGGATCAGGGCATCTGCCTTTTGCAGTTATAGTAAGAAAAATTACTATTGACAATACATGTATGAGTGTATACAATTATACAAGAACTTTTACTAAGTAGAGTGCTAAAGAGTGGACGGAGGAGAAAATCATGGAAAATAGAAAAGTACGTTTGAATCAGCACACAAATCTTCTGGAACTGGAAGAACACATGTATCCACTGGTGGATGTAGATACGCCGAATGTGTTCCGGAATCTGTTCCATTATGATGAAATCCCAAAGATTGCATTCAATGACCGTATTGTGCCGCATAATATGCCGGATGAAATCTGGATCACAGATACGACATTTAGAGACGGACAGCAGTCCAGAGCTCCTTATACAACAGAGCAGATTGTGACGATTTATGATTATTTCCATCGTCTGGGAGGTCCTAACGGAAAGATTCGTCAGAGTGAGTTTTTCCTGTACAGCAAGAAAGATCGGGATGCGGTCTACAAATGTCTGGAGAGAGGATATCAGTTTCCGGAAGTGACAAGCTGGATCCGTGCCAGTAAAAAGGATTTTCAGCTGGTAAAAGATATCGGTCTCAAGGAGACAGGGATTTTGGTCAGCTGTTCCGATTATCATATTTTTTACAAGCTGAAGATGACGAGGCGGGAAGCGATGGAACATTATTTATCTGTTGTGCGTGAGTGCATGGAAACCGGAGTTCGGCCGAGATGTCATCTGGAAGATATCACACGTTCTGATATTTACGGTTTTGTGATTCCGTTTTGTCTGGAACTGATGAAGCTGATGGAAGAGTATCAGATCCCGGTCAAGATCCGTGTCTGTGATACGATGGGATATGGGGTGAATTTCCCGGGTGCAGTGATTCCGCGTTCTATTCCGGGAATCATCTATGGTCTGATGACACATGCGGGCGTGCCAAGTGAACTGATCGAATTCCACGGACACAACGATTTCTATAAAGCAGTCAATAATTCGACGACAGCGTGGCTTTACGGAGCCTGCGGAGTGAACTGTTCCTTGTTTGGTATCGGAGAGCGTACGGGTAATACACCTTTAGAGGCAATGGTATTTGAGTATGCACAGCTTCGAGGAACACTGGATGGAATGGATACAACGGTTATTACAGAGCTGGCTGAATATTATGAGAAGGAAATCGGATACAGAGTGCCATCGAGGACACCGTTTGTCGGAAAGAATTTTAATGTCACAAGAGCTGGAATCCATGCGGATGGAATGCTCAAAAATGAAGAGATCTATAATATATTTGATACAGACAAATTCCTGAACCGCCCAGCGCTGGTTTCTGTTTCCAATACATCCGGAGCGGCGGGAATCGCCTACTGGATCAATGCCTACTATAAACTTCCGCAGGGCAGTCAGGTGGATAAAAATTCAGAACTGGTCAGCCGATTGAAAGAGTGGGTAGATAAGGAGTATGAAGAAGGTCGCGTTACAGTCTTGACAGATGACGAATTAATTGCCAAAATAGATAGTATATGTAAGGAACTGCATATAAAATTGTAGCTGGGAGGCTGACAGATAGAAAATGGGCGAATATCAGGATAATTCTCTGGGAAGCCGTGTGTTCCAGAGACTCCGCGAAGACATACTGAGCGGAAAATATAAAGAGCATGATGAACTGCGGGAGAATACACTCGGAAAAGAGCTGGGGGTAAGCCGGACACCGGTCAGAGAGGCACTCAGGCAGCTGGAGCTGGAAGGACTGGTCACGATCATACCGAACAAAGGAGCGTATGTGACCGGAATTTCATCCAAGGATATCAGAGATATCTATATCCTGCGTTCTATGCTGGAAGGGTTGTGTGCCAGATGGGCAACAGAGCATATTACGGAGGAACAGCTGGATGAGCTGGAAGAAGTGATTCTTCTATCAGAATTCCATATGAAAAAAGTAAGTGGAAATAATGCAGACCAGGTGACAGATCTGGATGGCAAATTCCATAAGATTTTGTATGAAGCATCGGACAGCCGGATTTTAAGCCATGTCCTGATGGATTTTCATAAATATGTGCAGCAGGCAAGAAGAAACTCTGTCGTTTCAGAGGAGAGAGCCAGAAAGTCGATCAGAGAGCACAAGCAGATCCTTCGTGCGATTCGAGACAACGATGCAGATCTGGCAGAGCAGCTTGCAAACGAACACATCCTGCATGTGATGCAGAATTTGAAAAAACAGGGATACGAAGAAATTTAGGAGGATACGGAACATGGAAAAAATTAAGATGACCACACCAATCGTGGAAATGGACGGGGACGAGATGACAAGAATTCTCTGGAAGATGATCAAAGAAGATCTTCTGGAGCCATACATTGACCTGAATACAGAATATTATGATCTGGGGCTGGAGCACCGCAATGAGACGAACGATCAGGTGACAGTAGATTCTGCAAATGCGACGAAAAAATATAAAGTGGCAGTCAAATGTGCGACGATCACTCCAAATGCGGCGCGTATGGAAGAGTATGATCTCAAAGAGATGTGGAAGAGTCCAAATGGTACGATCCGCGCTATTTTAGACGGAACAGTTTTCCGTGCTCCGATTGTTGTAAAAGGAATTGAGCCTTGTGTAAAAAGCTGGAAGAAGCCAATTACGATCGCAAGACATGCATATGGGGATGTGTATAAAGGATCCGAGATGAAGATTCCGGGTGTTGGAAAAGTGGAGCTGGTCTACACAGCAGAAGACGGAACGCAGACAAGAGAGCTGGTTCATGAGTTTACAGGCGCAGGAATCGTACAGGGAATGCATAATGTCAATGAGTCGATTGAAAGTTTTGCAAGAAGCTGTTTCAATTATGCACTGGACACAAAACAGGATCTCTGGTTTGCAACAAAGGATACAATTTCCAAGAAATATGACCATACATTTAAAGATATTTTCCAGGAAATCTACGATGCAGAATATGATGAGAAGTTTAAAGCAGCGGGAATCGAATATTTCTATACATTGATTGATGATGCCGTAGCGCGTGTGATGAAATCAGAGGGCGGATTTATCTGGGCATGTAAGAACTATGACGGTGATGTGATGAGCGACATGGTGTCTTCAGCATTTGGTTCTCTTGCAATGATGACATCGGTATTGGTTTCTCCGGAAGGGTATTATGAGTATGAAGCGGCACATGGTACGGTACAGCGTCATTATTACAAGCACTTAAAAGGGGAAGAGACTTCTACAAACTCTGTGGCAACGATCTTTGCATGGTCCGGAGCGCTGAGAAAACGCGGAGAGCTGGATGGAAACAAAGAATTGATGGAGTTTGCTGACAGACTGGAAAAAGCTACGATCGATACGATTGAGGCAGGAGAGATGACAAAAGATCTGGCACTGATCACAACAATTGAGAATCCGACAGTCTTAAACAGTGAAGGATTTATCAAAGCAATCGCGAAGAGATTGTAAAAGAAAATAGAAAAGTGGGGTGAAAAATCTTACATCGGATTTTTCACCCCGTTTTTTATACCCCGGGTGAGAGAATGATCACGAGATAAAACAGGGCAAAAAAACAATTTTGTAAAGTATGTATTTTTTTATATAATAAAATGAAAAGATTTGTAACGTTTTAGAATGTGAGCAGTTATTAAGGTGAAAGGAGGGGGAGATGTGGAGTTCGAAAAAATATATCAGCTGTATTTTCGGGAAGTTTTTCTATATGTTCGCAGCCTGACGCCGGATGAAGTGACAGCAGAAGAAATTGCGCAGGAGACGTTTGTAAAAGCATTAAAATCTCTGAATCAATTTGACGGGAGAAAGGATATCAGAGCCTGGCTTTTTACAATTGCGAAGAATACATATTTTAGCTACTGCAGACGAAAAAAGCATGATGCAGATTGGACAGAGTATGAAAACATAGTAGATGTAGGAGTTCATTTTGCAGAAAATCTGGTGAATGAAGAAAAGGCATTTTTGATTCACAAGTTCCTTCACAATATGGAAGAACCATATAAAGAAGTGTTTAATTTGCGGGTGTTTGGAGAACTTTCTTATGAAAAAATCGGAACATTATTTCAAAAAAGTTCCGGCTGGGTGAGAGTTACTTTTTATAGAGCGAAAAAGAAAATTGAAGAGTATATGGAGGAGCAGGGATATGAGTAAAATCAGTTGTAATGTAATACAGGATATCATGCCGCTGTATGTAGATGAAATTGTGAGTGAGGATACAAAGAAGCTGGTAGAAGAACATTTGAAGGAATGTGAAGACTGCAGAAAAGAAATGGAAAAAATGCGGGCAAAAATAATATTGCCGAATAAGAAAAAAATCAATCAGGCAGAAAAAGAACTGTTTCAGAAATTAAAACACAGATTGATCAACCGTAGGATCGCAGCAGCAATACTTGGGGCGATTCTTGTGTGCGCCCTTCTGGCAGGAGTTTATACAATTCTGGTGCTTCCGAAAGAGCCGATCCCGTTTGATCCACAGAAAATGGAAGTGGAAATAGTCGGAGAGGATGCCTATTTATCCTATGCAGGAAGTGATTCGGCAGGCTCTGTTTTTTGTAACCCTGTAACAGTGGGAGAGGGAGCAGAAAAAAGGGAAATTGCAATGGTTTATTTAAATCGAAACCTGTGGTCCACATATATACAACCTCATTTGCAAGAGCAGAACGAAGATGAGATGATCTATCTCGGAAAAGCTGCGGATATGGATATCATATACTATGGAAAGTTTGATGTGGAAAATTTTTATGAAAAAATACCGGAGATATTAAAAGAAATGACTCCTATCTGGAAGAAGTGATATTAGAAAATGAAATGGAAAGGACTCGCAGATTATTCTGCGAGTTCTTCCCATTTTTCGTACAGTTCTTCCAGTTCGGTATTGTTTGCATCTTTTTCCAATGCAAGTTCCTGACATTTGACAGAATTGGAATAGACTTCTTCCTGCGTCATCAGCTCGTCGATTTCCACATTTCGTTCTTCCAGAACAGCAATTCGGTCTTCCGTCTTTTTCAGTTCATTTTTTCGTTTTCGTTCTTTTGCCTGCAGTTCCTTTTGTTCCTGCCAGCTTAGTTTGGAGTCTGAAGGTGTCGATTCGGTGGTATTTTGAGGAACTGTCTGATCAGCAGCCGGGGTGGCGTATGCGGCGGTCAGTTCTTCTTTTTTCTCCAGATAGTAATCATAGTTTCCGATATAATTGACAAAAGTCTGGTTGACCAGTTCCAGAATCCGGGTGGCAGTCTGGTTGATAAAGTACCGGTCATGGGATACGTACAGAACCGTGCCGGTATATTCGTTGAGTGCCTGCTCCAGAATTTCTTTGGAAGTAATATCCAGGTGGTTGGTCGGCTCGTCAAGAATCAGAAAATTGGCTTCTGAAAGCATCAGTTTTGCAAGAGAGACACGTCCTTTTTCTCCACCGCTTAAATCCCGGATCAGCTTGTAGACATCGTCTCCGGTAAACTGAAATGCTGCAAGAGTGTTTCGGATCTGCGTATTGGTGAGTGTCGGATAATCGTCGGAAATCTCGTCGAAAATAGTTTTTTCATTGTGCAGCACATGATGTTCCTGATCGTAGTATCCGATCTGAACTTTAGAACCCAGTGTAAAACTTCCGGAATCCGGTTCTACGACCTGATTGAGTATTTTCAAGAGTGTTGTTTTTCCGGTTCCATTGTCTCCGATGATCGCTACGTGCTCTCCGCGCTTGATTTCAAAGCTGATATCATGGAATAACACCTGACTGTCAAAACGTTTCCCGAGGGATTCGATACTTAAAACGTCATTTCCACTGACTTCGGAAGGTTCCAGTGTAAAGTGCATCTCTCTTGCCGCTTCTGCGGGTCTTTCGACAGGTGTGATTTTGGAGAGCATTTTTTCCCTGCTTTCCGCGCGTTTGATTGATTTTTCACGGTTGAAAGAGCGCAGTTTTTCAATGACTGCTTCCTGATGCTTGATTTCACGCTGCTGGTTTAAATATTCTTTGAGCTGCGCATCCCGGATCATCTGTTTTTTCTGTGCATAGTCTTTGTAATTGCCGGTATACATGCGTACAGAGCCGTTTTCAATCTCGATGACCTTTGTCACAACGCGGTTTAAGAAAAACCGGTCATGGGAAACAATCAGAACTGCACCCGGATAGTTCAGAAGATACGTCTCCAGCCAGCTGATGGAGTTCAGATCCAGGTGGTTGGTCGGTTCGTCCAACAACAGGATATCTGGTTTTGTGAGCAAAAGTTTTCCGAGAGATACCCTGGTTTTCTGACCGCCGGAAAGGGTGTCTGTGGGTTTTGAGAATTCTTCTTCTGTAAAGCCAAGACCTTTTAAAACACCGGTGATCTCACTTTCGTAGGCGTAACCGTTTTTCGATTCAAATTCTGACATCAGCCGGTTGTAAGTGTTTAAACGGTTTGTCAATTCCTCTCCGGAAAGAGATTTTAACTCCAGTTCGATGGCGCGGATCTGGGCCTCCAGAGCGATAATATCAGATTTTGCAGTTTTTAGTTCTTCATAGATCGTGTTTGTAGTATCCAGATTCTGATGCTGGGCAAGATAGCCAAGCGTCTTTCCTTTTGTCAGAATAACGTCTCCTTCATCCAGAGGCAGTTCTCCTACGATCATTTTGAAGATTGTTGATTTTCCTGCACCGTTGACGCCGACAAGTGCAGCTTTTTCACGGTCTTCTACATGAAAAGAGCCATCCCGGACAATGAGATGGTCGCCGAATGATTTATTTAAATTATGACATGCGAGTATCATGAAATTCCTCCTGTATTTTGACAATAACTGATTATTTCGAATCATCACCATTTCATTATAACGAAAACACGGCAAAATACAATATAAAAGTTTGACTTATCTTTCACAATTCTATATAATAAGAAAAGATTAAAATTGGAGGGTACAATCAGTGGAAGAAAGAAAAATATCCCGTGCAGTTATCAGCAGGCTCCCCAGATATTATAGATACCTTGGAGATTTGATGGAAGATCAGGTGGAGAGGATCTCATCCAACGATCTAAGTAAGAAGATGCATGTCACGGCATCCCAGATTCGACAGGATCTCAATAATTTCGGGGGATTCGGGCAACAGGGATACGGGTATAATGTAAAATATTTATATACGGAGATCGGCAAGATTCTCGGACTGGACAGAAGCCACAATTTCATTATCATAGGTGCAGGTAATCTGGGACAGGCTCTTGCTAATTATGCCTCTTTTGAAAAAGGCGGATTTATTTTAAAAGGACTTTTTGATGTGAATCCCCGGCTTGAAGGAGTTGCCATCCGCGGAATTCCGGTACGGATGATGGATGAGCTGCAGGAATTTCTTCAGAACAATGAGATTGAGATTGCAGCACTGACGATTCCAAAATCGAAAGCAAAAGAAGTTGCAGAGTTATTAGTGGACAATGGAATCCAGGCTATCTGGAATTTTGCACATACAGATCTGAATCTGCCAAAAGATGTGATCGTAGAAAGCGTACATCTTTCAGACAGTCTGATGAAGCTGTCATATAATGTCAGTCGTCACCGGGAAGAACAAAACAAGTAAGAATAACTCAGTTCATGTGCAAAGGCGTGTGGTCGGAAAATATCTGGCTGCACGTCCTTTCTTTTCAGGAGCAGAAGGGAGATCGGGTATGAGATATTTACCAGACGGAGCGTGGATGCAGAGAGCGGATGAATATACGATTCAAAAGATCGGGATTCCTTCTCTGGTATTGATGGAGCGGGCAGCTCTGAAAACAGTGGAAGTGATGAAAGAGAAAGGAATCAGTCTGGATCACTGTCTTGTTGTGTGCGGAAGTGGAAATAATGGTGGAGATGGATTCGCCGTTGCAAGACTTCTTTATCTGGAGGGAAAAGATGTGTGTGCGGTTTTTGCAGGGAAAGAAACATCCATGAGTGAAGAATGCAGACAGCAGAGGCAGATCGCATCCAATCTGGGTGTTTCCGTTGTCACAAACATTCCCCCAAAAGAATATACTGTTGTCATAGATGCTGTGTTTGGTGTAGGTTTAAGCAGGACGATCGAGGGGCATTATAAAGATGTGATCGAAGAAATGAACCAGATACATGCAGAGAAAGTGGCAATCGATATTCCGTCAGGAATCAGCTCTTTTGACGGACAGGTGCTGGGAACGGCATTTCATGCGGACTTGACAGTTTCTTTTGCATGTGAGAAACTGGGAACTGTTTTGTTTCCGGGATCCGATTATGCGGGCGAGGTAATCCCTGTGGAAATCGGGATCGGGACAAAACTTTTTGAAGAAAATCCGGAAGTCTGTTACACATTGGAAAAATCGGATCTTTCCAAATTTCTTCCGGATCGGAAAAAGAATTCCCACAAGGGAAGTTATGGAAAGATTCTGATGATCACGGGCAGTAAGGGGATGTCTGGTGCGGCATACTTAAGTGCACGTGCAGCTTATATAAGTGGTGGCGGTCTGGTACAGATCTATACAGAAGAATCGAACCGGACGATTTTGCAGCAGCTCTTACCGGAAGCGATCGTATCCACCTATACAGAATATGAGGAAGAAAAACTGCAAAGTCTTTTGAAGTGGGCAGATGTAATCTGTATCGGATGCGGACTTGGAAAAAGCAGGACCGCCGGGCAGATACTTTCTTATTTGATGAAATATGCAGAGGTCCCATGTGTGATCGATGCAGACGGTTTGAATCTTTTGGCGGATCATATGGAACTTCTTCCAAAAGAAAAAAAGCCATTTGTACTGACACCACATATGAAAGAAATGGCAGGACTTTTGGGGTGTACCATCCCGGAACTTGGGAAAAACAGATTTGCTGCGTTAAAAGAATTTACAGACAGCTATGGTGTTGTTTGTGCACTGAAGGATGCACGTACGCTTGTGGCAGGAAAAGACCGGCAGATGTTTCTGAATACTGCTGGAAACAGTGCGATGGCAAAGGCCGGTTCCGGCGATGTGCTTGCCGGAGTGATCACAGGGCTTCTGGCGCAGCATATGAAAGTGTATGAAGGGACTGTGCTGGGAGTGTATCTTCATGCCTGTGGAGGAGATGCAGCCAGAGAGAGGAGAGGCGCTTACAGCGTTCTGGCAGAAGATCTGACAGAGGGGATCGCAGCTTGTATCAAAAAGACAGAAAAGGGGAGATAATGATGGAAAAACACAGCAGAGTGTATGCAGAGATTGATCTGGATGCAATTTCATATAACATGGAACAGATGAAAAAGAGGGTTGGAGAAGGCGCAAAATTTATTGCCGTAGTGAAAACAGACGGATATGGACATGGTGCGGTTCCGATTGCCTGTATGCTGGATGACGATCCGGATGTATGGGGCTATGCGACTGCGACTCTGGAAGAAGCAGTGGAGCTTCACAGAGCGGGAATTCAAAAACCGACGATGGTGCTGGGATGTGTGTTCCCGGACCAGTATGAAGAAATGATAAAAGAAGAGGTGCGCGCCACAGTATACACACTGGATATGGCACATGAGATTTCGAATCTTGCCCGAAAGTTGGGAAAAACAGCGTATTTTCATATCAAGATCGATACAGGGATGGAACGGCTCGGATTTCCGGCAACAGAGGAGAGCGCAGATCTCATCGGGCAGATTGAAAAACTTCCGAATGTATGCCTGGAAGGAATGTTTACGCATTTTGCAAAAGCAGATGAGCTGGATAAAACATTTTCAGAAGAGCAGTACAGAAAATTTGTATGGATGAGAAATGAGGTTGAAAAGCGGGGGATTTCGATTTCGCAATACCATTGCGATAACAGCGCGGGAATCATTGATTTTCCACAGTGGAAACAAAATCTGGTCCGTGCGGGAATTGCGTTGTACGGACTGTATCCGTCAGAGGAAGTAAAAAAAGAGACGGTGGACTTAAAGCCGGCACTTCGCCTGGTCAGCCACGTCAGCTTTGTGAAAGAAGTAGAGCCGGGAGCTTCCATCAGTTACGGAGGGACTTTTACGGCAGATAAGAAAATGAAAGTGGCTACCATTCCGGTAGGATACGGGGACGGTTATGCGAGAGGGTTATCTAATCGCGGAGAAGTCCTGATTCGTGGGAAAAGAGCACGGATACTGGGACGTGTCTGTATGGACTTTTGGAAAAATAAATGTCAGTTGAATACATCCGATAAAAGCGGGAATACTCAAGTATACTTCCCTGAGGGGGAGAAAATTGAAGTATAAGAATCGGAGTGTGAATAGAACGTGACAGTCAGACGAGGGGATATTTATTATGCGGATTTAAGTCCGGTGATCGGTTCAGAACAGGGTGGTGTGCGGCCGGTGCTGGTTATCCAGAATGATGTGGGAAATAAGCACAGTCCTACAGTGATCTGTGCAGCGATCACATCCAGAATGAACAAAGCAAAGCTGCCTACACACATTGAAATCAGTGCAAAAAAATACCGGCTTGTGAAAAATTCAGTGGTACTTCTGGAGCAGATCAGAACATTGGACAAAAAGCGGCTGAAGGAGTATATCTGCCATGTGGACGGAACATTTATGGAAGAAGTCAATGAAGCGATCCGCATCAGCCTGGAACTTCCTACATAACGGAAATGGGCGGGGAATGTCAGCGTTACAACTTTACAGAACGAAAAAAGAGTGATAAAATGGAACAACGAGTTTATGAGATAAAAGGAGAATTGAGCAATGTCAGGACATTCAAAATTTGCAAATATTAAGCACAAAAAAGAGAAAAATGATGCAGCAAAGGGAAAGATTTTTACGAAGCTTGGTAGAGAGCTTGCGGTTGCAGTAAAAGAAGGCGGCGGTCCGGATCCGGCAAACAACAGCCGTCTGCGTGATGTGATCGCAAAGGCGAAAGCAAACAACATGCCGAATGATACGATCGACAGAAACATCAAGAAAGCGGCAGGAGAAGGTTCTGGAGACAACTACGAACACATCACATACGAGGGATACGGGCCAAACGGAACAGCGATCATTGTAAAGACACTGACAGACAACAAGAACCGTACTGCATCCAACGTAAGAAATGCATTCACAAAAGGAAGCGGAAATGTAGGAACACCGGGATGCGTCTCTTTTATGTTTGATGAAAAGGGACAGATCATCGTTGCAAAAGAAGACTGCGATATGGATGCAGATGAACTGATGATGATGGCTCTGGACTTTGGGGCGGAAGATTTTTCAGAAGAAGAGGAGAGTTTTGAGATTCTGACTGCTCCGGAAGATTTCAGTGAAGTGCGCCTGAAATTAGAGGAAGCAGGAATCGTCATGGCAGATGCGGAAGTGACGATGATCCCGCATAATAAACATACATTAGAATGGTATCAGAAGTTGTTTATCAATGGTTTGGAGGTATCACTATGGTAAAAGAAAGAAGAAAATCTGTACCAGTGATGATATACGAGACAAAAGTATAACTTCAGTTACGAATATACGAAAACAGCAATTATGCTTCAGATAAATAACTCTGAGTACGTCATGTTTATTGTTATAGACATGACAGAAAGGAGTTATTTTTTTATGCAATTGACGGATGTTTTGGAAGAATTTATATTCGACTGTAAATTGAGACGGATGAGTGAAAGGACGATCAAAGGGTATAAAAATAATAATTTAAGATTTATCACATTTATCCGGAATGAATATCAAGTCAGTGAGTTAGAAAAGGTTCATTGCAAGCTAATCAAGGCTTATCTGGAACAGCTATCTTCTTTAGGAAGAATGCCAAGCTACATCAATGGAATTATAAAAAGTATGAGGGCATTCTATCGGTATTGTATAGATGAGGAGTATCTATTCAATAATCCAATGGATAAAGTTAAATTCCAGAAGGAGCCTATAACACTTATTACTACTTTTAATAATAACGAAGTTAAGAAGATGGTAGTGTATTACAGTGGGAGCAGATATTTGAGTATTAGAAATAAACTGATCATGATCACTCTTTTTGATACAGGGATAAGAAATTCTGAATTATGCAATTTATTATTAACGAGTATTCGTGAGGAATATATTATGATTATGGGGAAAGGAAAAAAAGAACGGGTTGTTCCAGTTTCTCCGATATTAAACAAAACATTGATTAAATATAAGCGTGTAAGAGCAGAATACATAAAAGACAAATTTGCTTATCAAACAGAATATTTATTTCTATCACAAAATGGAAGAAAACTTACACCGGAGGCAGTTGAAAAGATTGTAGGAGATTGTGCAAAAGCTTGTAAGGTCAGAAAACATATTCGAAGTAGTCCACATACATGTCGGCATTATTTTGCGCAGGCACAGTTGAAGAATGGATGTGATCTATATACCCTGTCCCGATTACTGGGGCATAGTAATATCAATATTACTAAAATTTACCTGCAGTCTCTACAAGATGAAGATGTACTTGAATTAGGGGTAAAAACAAGTCCATTGATGAATTTGTAAAAGACGTTGTGAAATATACATATGGAAGGTGAATGTGAGAATGGAAGATAGATTTAGAGAACTGGTAAAATCTGCTGCCGATCATCTTAAAGAGAGCAGTGTACAGAAATTTCTGGAAAGAGATGAGGAATACAAAAAGGATGTAAATGAATTGAACGAAGTGGAACAGGCATATATGGAAGTCTATTTGTCGGAGAAACAGCGTCTGATCTGTGACAAGTTATTCTTCTGTAAGGATAGGGTAGACTATGAGTATGGAATTAACGCTTATATCGCCGGATTATACGATGCTTTTCGCTTAATAGAATTATTTGGCATGGAAGAGATAAAACGTTGATAAAGGGGCAAATAGACGTATAGAAAAGGGCAGTGGAGTGATTGAGTTATATCAATACATTCTGCTGCCCTATTTTTTTTACCTATGTTTCATAGCTTTTATCAGATTTTTGAGTGCTGTGATTTCTTCAGGTGTCAATCCAGACAAGTCAATCTCCTGTCGGTTATCCATGCCAAGCAGATAGTCTGTACTGACTTTAAAGATTTTTGCGATATTGATTAAAACATCGTAAGAAGGGAGTCTCAGACCAGTTTCGTATGCGCTGATCACAGATTTTGTCAGACCCAATTTTTGAGCCAGTTGTACTTGTGTAAAGTTGTGCTGTATCCGTAAAGTTTTCAATGTCATACCAAAGTCAACCATTTCAATACCTCCATAAGAAGTAGTTTACTATATAATATGACTTTGATAGGTGGAAAAAGTACTCGATTAGTTGACTTTGGAAAGTGGATTTCTTATAATTGAATTGATTGTGGTGTAGGGATAGGGATTTAGGAGAGAAAGTTATGGGAAAGAAGAGTAGGAGGGAATGTGTATGGCATTGATTCAGTGTCCGGAATGTGGAAAGGAAGTAAGCGATAAGGCGGGGAAATGTCCTCATTGTGGATATCCTCTGGAGGAATTAGAGAAAAAGGAACCAGTAAAAGAAAAAAAGAAGTCAGAAGTATTAGAAAAGACACCAAAAGAAAAGAAGAAATTAAGCAAAAAGACAATTCTTATAATTGGTATTGTACTTTTATCCCTGATATTGGGGGGAGTGATATATTTAGTTATGACTGTTGATGCACGTAATTATTCTGCAGCACAAAAATTATATGTAAATGAGCAGTTTGATGAGGCTTTAAGAAAATTTAAAGAATTGGATACATATAAAGATTCACAGAAAATGGTTGAAAAATGTGAATATGAATTATCTGTAAATGGGCAATTTATGAGATCCTTGTCTAAAGGACTGATGGCAAGATGGGATGAATCAGATAGAGATGTAGAAAAGGGTTATGTAGGAGAAGATCCAGATTTGTATAGTAAGTATTGCGATATTGAATTGGAACATGTAGAGAAATTTTATGATAAAACATTTGAAGATTCAGCATTGCAAGAAAATGCTAAATTGTATATTGATTATTTAAAAGCAGCCAAAGAAGCAACAAAATATTATGTAGTTGATTATAATACCTACACCGTTCAATGGAATGAAACATATGCTAAAAGGACAGTTTTGATAAAAAGATTTGTGGATGAGTATGGACTTAAAGTAAATAAGAAACACAAAGACACTTTAGATGGAATGATGGTGGATGCATCTGCTGCACAACAGCAAATGGATATAAAAAATTCTGTACGTGAAATGACTAAATCATTTTCCATAGAAACGACAGCGGATGAATGGGGACATAAAACCTATAAAATTAAAATGTTGAATTCTACAAATCTTGTATTTGATTATTTTTATGTGGATATCAATGTGCTGGATCAAAATGGAAATATTATATGTAACGGCAATATGGGACAGATAGAATCGTGGAATCCAGGACAGGAAGCAACAGTTGAAGTATATCTTCCGGGAGAAATTTCTTTAGATGGATATACATTAGAATACACGCCACATTATAAAAGTGGTTCATATTACGAATAGAATGAGCAGTATATTTAGGCAGGAGGGGAATACTCTTGCCTGATTTACTGTAAAGTACAGATGAGTGTTTAGAGGGAATGATATGTGGATTGTAGTTTGGTTAATAATAGACGCATGTTTGGTAATATTACCAGCAATAATAGCGATGAACACAGAAGTTCTTAGTATTAACAAAGTACTCTTGTGATGCTAGTCAGACAGTCGGTGAACTTTTATCTCTTTTGAAATCGCGGTAGAATCCGTGCAGAGAAATCTGGCGATACCCTTAAAGGGTATGCATGAAAGAGCGAATATCAACTATGCATGAGTAAATTCCACTTCATCTAAAAATGATGTAAAATTTTTATTTACTGTGTTATTATGTAAAGGGGAAATAGGAGAATAGGTTATGAGTTTTAAATATCAAGTTTATAATGTTAATCAGATTATATTAGATAATAATTATGTAAGAGTTACTTATGTGGGTCTTGTAAAACAAGGTAATTTTTGGGAGATAAGACTCTTTATTGAAAATAAATCAGATAAACCATTAACATTAAAATGTAAAAATATTTGCATGGGCGATTTTTACTTATCAGAATACTCAGGAATAGTACAGGATTTACCAGGACTTCATAAAACTTTTAAGCATGCATCAATGATGTTCTCCGAGTTGGAAGATCTTGGAATAGAAGATATAAAAGATATGTACGATATTGAGTTTAGCTTGGTTTGTGAGATTGATCTTGAGATTGTTGCAGAGTCATTGCCATTGCGAGTAAAGGCAATGAAATACATATCAAAAAATTCAAATATGAAAAAGTTAAATGAAATACTTAATGGGATTGAAACTAAGGTTAAAAAAGTAAGAAATAATAATCAAAATACAACTATTGATAAAGAAGGTAAAAATATTTTTGAGAATGAATTTTTTAAATTGATTTGTAAAGGTATTATATGTGTTGACAAACAGTGGAAAATAAAATTTATAGTAGAAAATAAATCAAGGGGCAAAATAGCCGTTGGAGTAAATAAAGTTGTAGTTGATAATCAAATTGTTGGTGGATTTTCCTATATTGCTTTTGATGTAAACCCGGAACAAAAAATATATAAAGATTTTTATTTTAATATAGATGATTTAGAAATTGAAAAAATAGAAGATATTCAGAATATAAATTTTTTCTTGTTTTATGAGTTTAATGGTACAAAATCAATAGAGAATCCGCGAATTACTATTTATCCCGTAGATTATTTGAAAGAAATTTATCAAGAAATGGATGAAATTTTAGATAAAATTGATAAAGGAGTTGTCTGGGATGAGTTTGATAGAAATTGTCAACCAAAGATAGAGTTTGAATTTGTATATCCGAATGGTAAGCATGGGGATATAGATATGCATTTGATTTCACAAGAAGGCGAATATAAACGTGTTTCACCAATTTCATTTAAGGCTAATTTATCAACAAAAAAATTGTATATGATAGAATTGATGGTATTATTCTATTATATTAAATTTCATCAAAATTCTTTATTAGTTAACAGAAATAATAATGAAGAAGCTATAAAATTTTTGTATAAATATAATAGTATTATGAAACTTAATAATTTATATGATATTGTAGACAAAGAAACAAAAGTAACTAATTCATTCGAAATGAAAATTAAGGAAAGAACATTAGAGATTCTTAAAAAGAAATATAAAGAACTATTAGATATAAGAAATAAAATATATAATGAGATAGTAGCTGATGGTAAAACAAACTCACAATGGAAATCAGAACAACAATTATATATTATTGTTAAGGAACAATATAATGATGCAATTTATCAATATACGGCAGAATGGTTAGGAAAACAATCCTTAGATATTTATATACCATCAATTAATGTTGCAATTGAATATCAAGGACGGCAACACTATGAGCCTGTTGAAATTTTTGATGGCGAAAATGGTTTTAAACAGCAACAAGCGCGCGATTTAAAAAAGAAAAATTTATGTATGAAAAATGGAGTAAAGCTTATTGAATGGAAATATAATGTACTTCCCAATTTAGAAAATTTGGAAAAAATAATGGGAAATGTAACTGTGAATTAGAAAAGAATAAATAATATTTCGGAAAGATAGACTTATGAAGAGATGCAAGTTCCTTTTTCTCGAATGGATGGAGACTATGATTATCTGTTATATAGCAATAGAATCTATCGCATCACCAGTCGTTTCAATATCATCTGCATTATCTGCAAATGACTGACCGAGTGTGTCCAGAGTATTCTTGCCTTTAGAGAACTCAGCAAATGTCGCATCAATAGAATTCTTCGCTTCTTTCCCTTTGGCAATCATTTTTTCTTGACGATGAATGTAGTTATCAATCAGAGTAACAACACCCTGAATTGCAACACCGGCAAGCATACCAACACCAGCATTTAAGAGACTAGAGCCGAGCATTCCCCCTACGTTTTTAAGAGTAGAAGTAGCTTTACTGAATTTGGATGTGGTAGAACTTGTTTTGGCTACAACAGTTTCATAATCATCCCAAGATTTCTTTCCTGTCTGTGCGGCTTTTGCAGCATTGAGGACTTCGACATTTACGTCACCTAAATCTTGAGCGATTTTACTGAGATTTGTTTTGTCTGTTAATTTTCCATCATCTTTCAGTTTTTGAATTCTGTCAATAAATTTTAGAGACGATTCATTTAATCCTTTTTGTGGTTTAAACGCATCAAACAAACTAAACCCTGTGTCTTTGTCATAGTTGAAAACCGATTGTTTTTGACGTATACTTATACTAAATACTTGCAATATAAAATATAAGGGTAGGGTATAGTTGTATGATTAAAATTAAATATTGTGAAAATTGCGCCCAAAAATTAAAAGGAACAGACAGTTGGGGAAGTTATGAAAATACAGAATACATTCGTGGATTTATAACATATTTAGATGATGAGTCCGTTACAAAATGTCCAGAATGCGACCATGATATAATCACAGTTAATATGTCGCATGATGATTTTCTCACCATCCGCGATGCATCAAACTGTAATCGCGATTTATTGTTTGCAATGATAAAACTGCATGATGAAGATCCAATTGAATACGAATTAAAAATGGCTCAGTTCCGTGAGATAGCAGAGCGGAAGAAAGCAGATGAATCTAAACCGCGTTGTCCAAAATGCGGATCAACTTCAATTGCAACTGTTAATAAAGGTTATTCACTTCTCACTGGATTCCTTGGTTCTGGCAAACCTATGAATGTATGTCAGAGCTGCGGACATAAGTGGAAGATATAAAAATGTATAATACGAAGGTAGCAATATGAGTAGAAAACTTGAAAAATCTATATTGTCTAGGGTGAAATTAAATAAATCTTGCAAATAAATTTATATTGGAGGACTATTTTATGTCAAAAATTTGTCTTGACTGTGGGGATTTAAGAAATTCAAACGAAACAATATGTAAACATTGTGGGTCAAAAAATTTATCTGAAGAAATCAGTGGATATAATTGTACAATTGGTGACTATATAGAAATAAGCAAAATTTCTTCTGATGGCAACTTTATTTTACAAATGCTTAAGCTTAAAAATAATGATCCAATAGAGTATCAGTTGAAAATGCAACAATTTAAAATGACACAAACAAACACTTCCAATCAACCGCACTGTCCATACTGTAATTCAACCAATCTTACTAAAGTGTCTGGTACGAGCCGTTTCGCCAGTACATTGATGTTTGGTATAGGAAGTAAAAAGGTTGGAAAACAGTGGAAGTGTAATAATTGTAAAAGCTACTTTTAAATTATGCTGCCATGATTTCGACAGCTTAAATTTTACTCGTGGCGTGTAGATGGAACCCATACCTGCTATATTTGATATATAACAAGAGCCAAAAATGTTTAATACCGGGGGGACTGTTGCCAGTGGACTCCTACTGTAAAATGACATACACACATAAGCAACAATTTAAACTCCACGGATTTCCACCCACAACAGAAAAAACAATCATACTACAAAATAGAAAAATCCCTCTACATATAGAAAATTTATAACAGGTTGAGAGCTTCGGGAACTCTCAGCCTATTTTTTTACTTTGGATTTATTCTATCAAGGTATCTGTTCTATACAGGATATCATCAATAAAATTTGTCTTTGGATTGTACACAAATACAGACTGGACTTTATCACCAACAGAAAATTTTTCCATATCATAATGTCTGTAATTGCCAAGAATATCAATCCCATTTCCTTCAGAGTCTAAAACAGTACCATTAGAAACCTCAATAATAATCTTTTCATTCCGATTCTCAAGCGCATGAGATAAATGCTCAAAATCTTCCGGTGTGTAAATATAATACACTTTTGTTATTCCCTCTTGACGTTGTGGGACTTCTAAATAGTAACCAGTTCCATCCTCAAAATATAATTGCAATCCTGTATCTGTTCCGCTGTATTCTGTAACACGATTCCAGAAACAATGAATTTCACGTCAGATCTCAATGCAGATAACCAGTTTTGTATATAAGCTGTTGAATTTCTGAAACTTCCAGTTGTTTGAATACCGAGAATATTCATAAGGTTTGCACTTCCGATTTCTGCAACAAGTTCTTCCTTGCTATAATCTGCACTACCAAAACGAGCAGTTGTTGAGGAACTAAGTCGGTCTAATCGGCTTTTATGTCCGGTGCTGTGTGTTAGTTCGTGAAATGCTGTGCTATAATATTCTGCTTCGTTCTTAAACTGTTCCATTAGTGGTAAATGCACCAGATCGAGAGAAGGTGAGTAATACGCTTCATTAGATGCCGTATTCTCTAATACAATATGCTCTCTTGTAAGATAATCACTGATTACCTTTTCAGCTTCGTCTAGTGGTGACAGTTCTTTTGGCTCATATGATAACGGTTCAATACCATCTACCTGTGAAATATGAAAGACATTATAATATCTCAACATTGCAATCTGTTTAATCTCTGTTGTTCCGTCTTCTTTCTTTTCTTCAACAGGTAATATCTTCCAGAATACAAGTATTTCTGATTTCTCTCCTTTGCGAATGCGACCGCCTAATTCTGTCCACTGTTTAAAGGTGGCATATTCACCCGTATGTTTTAATAACATCTGATTTAATAAGGAATAAGGTTTCTTTGTGATCCTGTTGTATGCTCCACTTGCTATACCGTTCCAAGGCTTTTTCCAAGGAATTACACCATTTTCTAACTGCTCAATAATTCTGTCTGTTACCATTTCATACACTGATTTACTCATATAATAATCTCTCCTTTTCTGTGTGTGATTTATTTGATGAGACCATTATACACTTAAAACAGGTGTATAAATATTGATTTTATGCACAAAAAAAGCACTTGATTTTAGTGTATATTATACACACGAAACAAGTGCATGGAAATTTATTCAGTTTCTTCTATATATTCCAATATATCTCCTGGCTGACAATTTAACAATTTGCATATAGTATTCAACGTTTCTTTACTTGCTATTTCACCAGTTCTTATTTTTTGTAACTGTGATTCTCCAATCAGTTTTTCTTTTCTTATTTTATATGAAGTATATCCTTTTTCTTTTAAAGATTCCAATATATCAATTTTATATTTCAACATGATGAACCCTCCCTTTTAAATAAAGTATATCATATGTAATACACTCATAGCAAGTGTTTATAAAAAAGTATATCATAGAACATACACCTATTAAAAGTGTATAATATACACAAAAAACAGGTGCATACTTTGTATATAATGTCAATTTACATACACCTAAAATAAGTGTACAATACAATCACAAGGTCATACAAAACAGACCTACAAAACAACCGAGACAGCCGAAAGCACTCATAAACTTTAAGCCATATCCCTGTGAGCGTACCAGTAGGAGGGCAATAGTCAGGAAGATGCTTAAAGGGTTGTAACAACAAATAAATCATAAGAAGAGGAGAAGCAATTATGTGTATCACAAAAACAGAATTAGAACAGAAAGTGCAGGAATTGAGAAGCCTGAAAGCTATGAAAGAAGAACTTGAAAATGAAGTAAAAGCAGTTGAGTATGAAGTTATCTTGTATATGACGGAGCATAATCTGGATTCGGAAATCACTGACAGTGCAAAAATCACCTATAAAGCACAGAGCAGAACTACACTGGATAAGGATAAGTTAAAGGATATCTTAGGAGACGATTTGAAGCCTTTTGAAAGAACAACGAGTTACAACGTGTTACGAATCAGATAATTCAAAAGCTGTCCTATCGGCATGACGGGGAGAAAGAAGAATAGATATGGATATCGGATATACATATTTTGAAGAGGAACGCCCTATTACTCTGACAAGAGAAGAGTGGCTGAAATGGTTTGAAAAATATGGTGACAAAGAAAATTTTACTGATGCAAAATCATGGTTTTCTGAAATGCTTCAAATGCAGATTCTTATAAGAGAGGAGGGGCGGCAGGGATGAATTTTTATGATACATGTCAGCTTGATTTAATCAATATTGAACCAGAGAAACAGATTGAATTGATTCCAGTGGATCACAAGAGAAAACAGAAGAGACAGATACAACAATCAGAGAGGTTCCCATCCTTTAAACTTGGACTATGTGCAGTAGGATTCTTTGTAGGGATGTTTCTGTATTACATAGCAGTAGGTTATTAAAAGTATCTTTGCATGAAAGATAATAGAAGAGGTGAAAGAAACATGGAGAAGCAAGAAATGCAATTTGCAGTTAAGACAGACAAAGATAGGGGCGTACAGTCAATAGGGAAAAGTATCATTACACAGCCGAAAATCTGTTTTGATGAATCCAAAGGTCACACAAAATGGTTTGATGATACAAAACTGTTAAAAAAATAATACGCATATAATAAGGAAAGAAGAGGTATTGAATTATGTTAAAATGGAAATCAAGAACAGAAACAACAAACATCGGAGTGTTGGAGTTAGGCAATATCACATTTGATGAAGATTACATGGAAGTGTCCATTGATATCTGTTCTATGTCTGACGGATTAAGGGAAGAAGTGGAGAAAGCAATTGAGATCGGGAAAGTAAATCGTACCAGAGAAATTGAAAAATTTAACAGGGAACATGGATTCAACATTCCATCTGTATGGAGTGATAAGCCGGTAAAGATTGATTTCACATATTTGCGTGTTGTTATCCGTGCAAATGAGCCAATCCATACAACAATTGAGGTTGGATTTACAGATGCAGAAAATGAGAAGCTGGAGCAGATGGATTGTAGTATTGCTGTTGATTTATCAGACTATACAGAGGAACTGAAAAAAGCAATCATTAAAGTTCTGGTTGACAAATTCTTTTAGAGAGAGGGAGGCGTGTGTATATGATGATGGAAATGCGTGTTGATAAAATCATAATTTCAAATCGGTACACACGTACACCGCCTAAAGAGTCCAAGGTAGAAAATCATGCAGTGTATTATATAAAGCACAGACAATTCAAAAAACAGATTGTTGTCACACAAAATGGTATAACAAGGCTAAAAATGGGATGTTTTAATTTTCCGAATTCTGCAAATTATGGCATCAAATAAAATGCGTTGTAACATGGAATGGAGACGGTGATGTGTGAGGTTAGTCAACAAAGGATATCGCATGAAAAGCAATGTAAAAGGATTGCAACAACATCTAAACGCGGAAAGCGGAAAATCTTATATCAGAGACAGGATGGGAAATGTGCAATCTGTGGCAGAGCATTACAAATTGATGATTATACCAGTATGGAAAATTATCTGACAATCGATCATATTTTCCCACTGTCCAGAGGTGGAGTCAATACGATTGATAATTTGCAGGGATTGTGTAGAAGCTGCAACAGCATGAAAAGTGACATTGTTTAAAGGAAAGAGGTAAAAGAGAATGGAGACAGTAACAGTAAAAGAATTTGTGGAAGCAGTAACAGGAAAGTTTGTCAGCGTGGAG
>PPYF01024716.1_pt1 | contig 25884 bp, 18 predicted proteins | sample 1559871 | NCBI WGS metagenome assembly PPYF01 (sample SAMN08240021, study PRJNA423297) | Human gut metagenome, whole genome shotgun sequencing project. | reverse complement strand
TTCTAATATTTTATTTTTTACATTATCTCTATTTCCATCTAATGTCCACGATAAAAAATCAGGATAATTTTCATTCTGATTTTGAATAAAACTTTTCTTATTTTCAGACTTTCCCAGTGTTGCAGCAATGAATCCCAAATTATATTTTGGAGAACATAATTTTTCATATACGTTATTTGTAGCGGAATTATTATTAGAAACTATTTGAACTGTTTTCCCTTGCAATATTATATTTGCTATAATATTTAATATTGTCTGTGTCTTTCCTGTTCCCGGCGGCCCTTGAATAACACTAATTTGATTTTCCATTGCTTTTTTTACAGCCTGGTATTGACTATTATTACATCCAAATGGGAAAATTGGTATGTAGTTTTCTTTTTTATTAAATGTATGTACAGTTGACGGGTTTAAATATTTTGCCAATGCAACATCATCACCCACATAAGATATTTTTTTAAATTTGTTGGGTAATATTTTTTCACCATTTTCTTCATTTCTAATATCACATAGTTCCGCAATTTGCTTTATATACTCGAAAACATTCGCAGAATCTTTTTCTATCAAGCATGAACTTCCAATCTGCAAATCATCTCGATGATAATCTTTTTCAATTTCCTTTTTAAAACAAATATGCCAATAAAAATCTCCCCGAAAAGCGAACTCATATATAGCCTCTATATCATGAAATACATGTCCATTTTTATTGCTAACTTGAAAAGCATTCGGATCTACAACTGTTGGATTCTTCAACCATACAATATTTTCATATGCATATGAATATTTTCTTCCATTATTAAATATAACATCCCATTTTTGAGTTTCTGAATTATAACTACAGCATGCTATTTCCGCAGTTTTAATCTCACCCTTTACAATTATCATATTATATCTTGTGTTCATACGCTTATTACCTTCTCCAGACATTGATATATCCATATGATATAATTACATTTTATTTATAATTTTCTACACATTTGTAAAAATACAATTTCTTCTTTAAAAGAAATCAGTTCAATGCTTTCCTAATCGCCTCTATCAACTTCACATCTGCCGGCAACCACTCCACACTATCAAGTTCATCCTTCCCCAACCACTTCGCTGCTTCATGTTCCTTAAGCACCAGATTTCCCTTAATAATCTCACACCAAAAACAATCCATTGACAAATGAAACGTCGGATAATCGTATTCTATCGTATCAATTAATTTACCAATAGCGATTTCCGTATCAAGTTCTTCCATAATTTCTCTCTTAAGTGCTTTCTGTGGTGTTTCCCCTTCCTCAATCTTGCCACCTGGGAATTCCCATCCTCCTTTTAATTCACCATAACCTCTTTGCGTTGCAAAAATTACCGGCTGTTCCTTTTCATTCTCTGCTTTTATGACAGCAGCCACAACTCGTATTGTTTTCATACTATGCCTCACTTACTATATATTCATAAATATCCTCTCGCACGGGAACATCCAACTTATAATTTATTTCAAATGCATCATCCCCGGTCTTTTCCATCTTAATTGGAATTGGTTCCCCTTGCGCATATATTTCCCCTAAAAAATAAAATTCCTTTGCTTCTTTATCATCTTTGTTCTTTCTAATAAATAACAATATTTTATTATCCTTGTCCTCATCCGTTCTCTTAAAAAAGTGATCTGCATCACTGGAATCGATCTTTCTTGGATGCTTAGATAAAGCAATTAAATGTGCTTGTGTAACAAATCTATCCTCATATGCAATCGCATTTTCAGCTTTATCATAATTAATAAATACTGGAAGTGTCTTAGTATCAGAATCGTAAAAATAACCTCCAATATTTTGTGCATTCATATTTTTCTTCCAGTTTAATAACCTGCACACATCCTCATACGTATACTTCTGATACAATTGGAAATTAGTATCTTTGTAAGTATCCGAATAATTTTCCTTATAATTTTCAATGCCATATTCTATTAACTCATTTACCATCTGCGCAAATATGGGATTTGCAATTAATAACTTCTGAAATTTTTCATCTAACTGATATCCATTTTCCAGTGGCTGAATCAAAACACAATCTTCATACTTTTTTCGTTCTTCTTCTTTTGGAAACTCATTTGTAAGATTCCTTACAACAGAATCCTCTACCTTTTTTGCCAAATTCGGTTCATATGAGTTATTAAAAATTTTTTCTAGATAAACTCTAGTCCTATCATCCTGTCTCATCAAATGTCGAAGTAACATCAACTCATGTGGACGCTTCATATTAGTTACTTTCTTTGAAATAAACTCAATAATATTTGCCTCTCTAGCACTTAATCTTGTTTCATATTCCTCGCCATAATATTTTACTAGAAAAGCATAATAGGAGCCAAATTTATTAAAATATTTACCCACATCGACAGCACCATACTTTTTAAAATCAAGAACTGTTGGGACACGTCCCAAACGATATCTCAACTGTTCATAAGATTCCTTTAATAGCTTAACATCATTTGTTCTAGCGCTATCAATAGATTGAAAAATTCTCGTTCTGGAAATCTCATCAAAATGTATTGTAGATGCTCCTGGAATAATTCTCGTTCCTTCTGAAACATATCTGCGGATTGAATCCTTGTTGTAGCTTCGATCACCAGATAAAGCTATTGGAATCATATAGTTGTTCATATAATTACCAATAAAATCAATAATTACAACATATTCTTTATCATCTGCTTTTCTAAGTCCGCGCCCCAACTGCTGTACAAAAACAATCGGAGATTCTGTCGGGCGTAACATTAAGACCTGATTAATCTCTGGAATATCAACCCCCTCATTAAAAATATCAATTGTGAATATGTAATCCAGATATGGCATTTCTTCCAACTCACATGACACTTTATTTTTTATTGCTTTCTCATGGATTTGAATTTCTTCTTCCGATACCTCTTTTGTTAAAAGATCAATACAAGCCTCTCTGTGCTTTTCAGAAGCATCTCCCGCTAATGCAGCCGTATAATAACCTCTTGCATTAAATTTTTTGGAAAGTTCCTGAACTTCTTTCTTACTGCTACAAAAAACAAGCCCCTTTACTCGTTCTCCACTATATCCATAATAATTTGCCTGTTGTAGAATATATTCCACACGTTTGTCTGAAATCAAATATGAGAAATTACGCAGTCCCGTTTTGTCATTCATAATTTCTCCATTAATTTCAATATCGGTAATTCCAAAATAATGAAATGGGCACAACATGTCTTCTTTTAATGCTTGTTGCAGCCGAATTTCATATGCAATATTGTGGTCAAATAAATTAAAAATATCAAACCCATCTGTTCTCTCAGGGCTCGCAGTCATTCCCAACCAAAACTTCGGTTGAAAGTAGCTCATAATTCTCTGATAACTATCTGATCCTGCACGATGCACCTCATCAATACAAATCCATTCAAATTCTCCCGGTTTATACCGATTTAATGTCTCTTGCTTGGCCATCATAGACATTGTTGCAAACAAAATATCTGCTTCATATTCCTTTGAACTTCCAGACAATAGCGCAAGCTTTTTTGTATTCCCAAATACTTTTTGATAACTTTTAATTGCCTGCTTTGCAATTATCTCTCGGTGAACAATAAACAATGCTTTTTTCGGTTTTTCATTCTTTAATGCAAACGCGGAAGCATATGTTTTACCAGTTCCAGTCGCACTAATTAGTAACGCTCGCGTCGCACCACGTTCCCGAAGATCATGAATGTTACCTATAAATTCTTCCTGCATTTTATTTGGCTTTAAATTATAAGTATCATAATCAATAATATCGTTTTGAAGCGCAATCTTATGTTGCTCACGAATTAATCGTTCTATCTGCTTTTTTCGATTATATATTTTCCGATAATCTTCTATAAATTCATCATATGATTTTGATAATTCATCTTTCCAAAGTCTCTCAAACTCTTGAACAATTGACTTTGCCATCTCTCCTTGTTCTGTACTTACCAACTGCGTATTCCACTCCATATTCGTTGATAATGCAGTCTGTGTCATATTTGCGCTTCCAATAATAATTCGATATATACCATTTTCACGAAACAAATATCCCTTCGTATGGAATCCATTATTTTTATCTTTTACATGATATATTTTAAGTTGAATATTTGTTAAAGAAGCTAACTTATCCAACGCATACGGTTCACTAAAACACAAATAATCAGTCGTTAAAATTCGTCCGCGAATACCACGTCTTTCTAACTCCTTCAATGTTTCTGCTAATTCCACAAATCCACTTCGATTAATAAACGCTACGCTAATGGAAAATTCATCACAATGCATCAACTGATTTTCAATATGCGTAAGTATCTTAACTCCACGTTTATAATCATTTGTTATAAATTGTGGACTATAGGCAAGATTAGAGTTAACTGCGTTATCTATATATGCTTTTTGTAAGCCCTTGTGAATCTCAATAATATCTTGTTGATGCATTATTTTTATTTCCTCTCTACATTCTATTATCTCTTAATACCAAATACACTTTTTCCTATATACTACTTCTTTTTCCGTCCCATAAACCGTACACTTTCCTATATTTCTTCCCTAATCCCTTATTTTTATTTTCTATTATATCACATTTTTACATCAACCAACCTTTTTCAGCAAAAAATATAACAAAATCCATCCATTTTCTCATTTCAACAGAAAAAACGCCCATATCCATGGCACCCGCCACGAACACAAGCGTTTCATCCTTTCCCAATATGTATTTCTTCACACTCTGACACAATCCCGTGTGATCTCCTTCAGCGAAGCCACACCGCACATTGCCATCGTATCTTTCAGCTCACTTCCGATCTTATTGACATAAGCCTCGACGCCTTCCTGCGCTCCGCCATACACGGCAGTCACAAACGGACGGGCAATGATCACCGCATCGGCTCCCAGTGCCAGTGCCTTAAACACATCCACACCGGAACGGATGCCTCCGTCGACAAAAATCTTCATGGAGCTATCGACTGCATTTGCGATCTCTTCGAGCACCTCTGCGGTGGCAGGACACTGATCCAGAACACGCCCGCCGTGGTTTGACACAACGATCGCATCGGCTCCGGCTTCTTTTGCCTTCATGGCACCCTTGACGGTCATGATTCCTTTGACGATAAACGGCAGCCCTGCCGCCTGTTTCACTTCACGCAGATTCTCCACCGATTTGCTTCCGGCCGGTGGGGTCAGATTCTTTAAAAACGGCAGTCCGGCCGCATCAATATCCATTGCCACGGCAAAGGCACCGGAATCTTTTACCATTGCCATTTTCTCCCGGATCACTTCGATATTCCACGGCTTTACAGTCGGAATTCCCAGTCCGCCGGCATTTTTGATTGCTTTTGTCGCTGCGACCATGACATTGCTGTCGGTTCCGTCTCCGGTAAAAGCAGCGATGCCGGATGCTGCACAGGCGGAAACGAGAATATCGTTGTAGGAAATATCATTCAGGCAGTCTCCGTAGTGCAGCTGCACGGCACCTACCGGACCGGCAAAAAACGGATACTGAAACGTTCTGCCAAACAGTTCCAGTGTCGTATCACATGGACGGTTTTCGACCAGCGTGTCCATCTGGACGCGGATTTCTTTCCATTTGTCATAGTTGCGGATGGCGGTATCTCCGATGCCTTTGGCTCCCGGCCCCGGCATCTGGTTTTTACAGGCTCTGCCGTTACATTCACTGCACGCCTTACAGTAAGATCCGATACGGTCTCTCGCCTGTTCGATACACTCTGTATAATTCATAGGTCTGTTCCTTCTTCCTTTGTTTTTAAATCATTCCAAAAACACTCTTCTTACGCTGCTTCAATCCTTGAACAAAGTTCAAATAAAAATTTTTGAAAACTTGGAGAGACATTCTTTTCTAAAACAAGTTTTTGACCTATTTTATCAGCCCACTCACATTTTGCTTTTCCCGTTTCCTTATAACTATTTTTAGACACTTTATGTAATTTTGCTAATCCTCCGGGATATACCATATTTGCCAACACTTCCCATGTATCAACAATCTTGTCCTGCTTATAATTTTTCAGAAATTTCTTCTTTGCTTCCGGATACGCACCATAAATGGCATCCTCATCTCCTAATAACCACGCCTCCATCTCTTTTACCGCAATACAGAAGGCATAGTCCGTTAACATCACAACATCCTTTGCTACCTGGTTGAGATTTTGCTGAAAAATATTATAGTCACGTTTGTCATTGTCCAACACAACAACAATAGTCGCATGTTCCATGCCTGCCAGTTTTTTATCAAATCCACGCAAATATATATGAAGATTATTCAGTAAATTGCCTCCCTTGCGCTCCATAAGATTACCCTTTGTTGGTAAATGCCCAATTCCTTTAAATGGCTTACTGTCATAAAGGATCTCTTTCTCCGGGTATTTTTCTTTTAATTTTTCCATTACATGTCCAACTAATATTTCAGTTGACTGGTCTTCTATTAAAAACTGAAAGTACATACTCCCTCCACATTATCCAAAATAGCGACTGTACCACATATCCCCCAAAGGAACACCCTCTTCGGAAAGTTCTTTGACAAAATCATATTCTGATGCACGTTTAATACTTGAAAAACCATTTTCTCCCTTTGTCAGAACCCATACATGATCCGGCGACAATGCATTGACAAAAAAAGGACTGTGTGTAGTAACAAATAATTGCTTGGAAAATCCCGTACCAACGCTTTTTAACATTTCCTCTGCAAGCATGCTTAAATACTGATGATATAAACCATTTTCCGGTTCTTCTATAAATACCAGCTGCCGTGGATTCTTTTCATGCAATAACAAATAATATGCAAATAACTTCAAAGTACCATCCGACATCTTTGGTGAATAAAATGCTTTTTCAAATCCATGTTCCCAAAACTTGAGCATCATCTGACCGTTATCAAATTTCACAGGCTCAATTTTTTCTATATTCGGAAGTTTCGTCTGAATTTCTTTTAGTACTTTTGTAAATTCTTTTTTATTTTCCCGATACATATACTGCGCAACATTATTAATATTACTACCCGTTCGATTCAGATATGGCTGTGGGGCTGCTGTCTGCAGAGACCGTGCTGCATCCGGAGAAAAATAACAAAGATACCAGCTCTTTAAGAAATTTAAGAACTTTTCAATACGTTCATACTGTTTCATAGCTCCTAAGGTCACAATTCCAAGCTTTCGGATATCTGCTAATTCAACATCTACCTTTTCTCCTTTTACACTACGCCCGTTGTCATCCGCTCCACCTTCTTTTCCCTCATAAGCATAACCTTTTCCACTCTGCAAAAACAAAAAGGATAATGGCCATCCTCTTTTTTCCACACGTTGACGAAGCCGTTCTTCTTTCACATAAGGTCTTCCCATACCATCTTCATCAATCTCCAATTCATACGTGATTGGGCGTGTCGTACTTGTTTCCCGGTAATATAATTCAAATTTTATTGCTTCTTCAACTCCCTGTGATCGAATTTGTTGAAAACCACCTCTATTTTTTGTATCACAGGCAGCTTCAACCCCTATTTCCAGACAATCTGCCAAAAAGCCAAATGCATCTGCCAGAGTACTTTTTCCATTCCCGCTAGGTCCTATAATGGCGGTTAAATTTCCAAGAGCCATTCCCTTTTGATTAGAAAGCGTCTTCCCCATCACAATGTCTTTCAACGGTCCAAAATTTTTGATTCGAACACCCTCAATTTTTCCCATCTGCTCTCTCCTTAATAATTATCTACAATAAAAAATCATTCTTTTATCTGTCATGATTCATACGCCAGTCGATGCATCGTTTCAGATAGTGCACATAATCCGGGTTCTTGCACATTCCCTTGCCCGGAGTATCGGAGATCTTTGCGACATCCATGCCGTTGCACAGCGTGGTTTTCATGACGATATTCAGTGCCGGTACCTCCGTATCATTTGAGATATAGGTGCCGATTCCAAAAGCCACCTTTGTGCGGTTCCGGAAATGTTCGTACAGTTCGTGTGCCCGTGCAAAATCAAGAGAATCACTGAACAATAAAGTTTTATTTGCCGGATCGATTCCCAGTTTCTGGTAGTGTGCGATCATTTTTTCGCCCCACTCCACCGGATCTCCGCTGTCATGACGCACGCCGGAGAATAACGTTGCATAGGTCAGCTGGAAATCCCGCAGGAAACAGTCGGTCGTAATCGCATCGGTCAGTGCAATACCGTTTAACACGCCATACTCGCGTACCCAGGCATCAAGCGCATACCAGTTGGAGTATGCCGGGTTATGTTTGTGATTTCCCTGTCCGACACACATGATCCACTCATGTGCCATGGTTCCGACCGGTGTCAGATTGTATTTCTTTGCCAGATAGACGTTGGACGTTCCGACAAATTCTGACCCGCGAAACTCTGCTTCTTTCAGCTTGCGGACAGCAAGCTCCTGTGCCTCTGCGGAAAGACGGCGGCGCAGTCCGAATTCACTGAACGAACCGATCTCGTATCTGCCGCTGGCATCTTTGATCTTCTGCTCCAGACGTTCCCGGAAACTGGCATAAAGCCTGTCATAATCGTACGCCATACGGAAATACACTTCGTTGACAATCGCCAGTGTCGGGATCTCATACAAGGACGTATTCAGCCAGGTACCGAATGTCTCGATGGAAAGTCCGCATTCCGCCTCATCCGAAATCTTAAAATCCTCATAGCGCGGCTGCCACAGGCGCAGGAAATCAATATAGCTTCCCTTGATCCATGTAATGCGGTTCAGATATTCCAGCTCTTCCTCCGTAAAACGCAGACTGCAGTACGCCTTAATCTGCTCTTTGATCTCCTGCACCATCTCTGCCGTAAAGTGCACATCGGTATTGCGGCACTTGAATGTCCATGTGGTTTTATAGTCGGAGAACTGGTGATAGATGGCCTCTCCCATACTGAATTTGTACATGTCTGTTTCCAGCAGACTGGTGATGATCTGATTTAACTTCATAATTCTTCTCTTTTCTTCTTACTTAAATAAGATACAATTACTGTATATCCACCTGACAGGTTTTCATCGCTTCGATCGCCGTGCGGTGCGACTCCGGTGTCACGCAGGCGCATGCTTTTTCAATCACGCACACGCGCGCTTCCGGAACAAAGGCTTTGGCAATCATGACATTGCTGATGACACAGATACCCGTGCACACGCCACAGAAATCAATCTGTGCCTCTGCATCACCGCAGTACTGCTTTAAGCACCCGCCAAGCTGCACACTGCCAAATGCCGGCTTACAGATCGTCTCGATCTGTTCTTTGGAATAAAAGGATGCTGCCTTACGGATCACAGGCGCAATCTCCCAGCCTTCGGTTCCTTCGATGCAGTGCACGACGGGCAGCCGCTTTCCTTCCTGCGTATCCAGATAATTACTCTGGTGCGTGTCTTGGGTGAAAATGATTCTGTCATACACGCCTGTTTTTATCACTTCCGCGACCTTCGGAATGACTGCTGCACACTCTGCATTGCCCAGCGGTCCGGTCGTAAAATCGTTTTGCATGTCAACGACAACTAATATTCTTTTCATAGTCTCTCCTGTGCTTCCCTTTTTCTATACACGATAACGGTTAAAACAGGAATACATCTCCTGCACCCGCGGCATGGCATAACCGCCGGAAACGATACCGTTTTCTGCCAGAAAACGCATGCCGGACGTTTCGAGTTCTTTCTGTAACTGTACAACGACTTCGGCAATTGTCCGTTTGCCGTCCACCAGGTGTTCAACCGCATATTTTAAGAGCATGCCAAGGCACGCAGTCTGTTCGCTGTCGATCAGCTGTTCTAAATACCGCAGATCCACGGTCTGCTTTCCGATGGCAAATCCATCCGTTCCCATGGTTTTTAATTTTAACCGCTCCGGCTCATTTTTGCGCACGGCTCCGCTCCGGTAATCCCTGCGTTTTGTGGCACCGTTTTTATCTTTTTCCATGATCCGGTGACTGTGTGGCAGGGCGAACGGATGTGGCTTTTCTTCTGAAATCGGAAATTCTTTGCACAATGCCTTCGCCTTTTTTGTGATGTCAACCGGCTTGTAGCGGTCCATCTGGATCACGGTATCCGCAATATGGAAAAAGGCACCGGAACTGCCCGCTACCAGGATGGTAGAAATTCCTGCCTGCTCATACAAATCGCGCGCACGGGAAAGAAACGGCGTGATCGGCTCTTTGTCCGGACTGACTACTTTCTGCATAAATGCATCCCTTACCATAAAGTTCGTCGCGGACGTATCCTCATCCAGCAGAAACAGGCGGCTTCCCGCCTCCATGCCTTCCACGATCCCGGCTGCCTGCGATGTGCTTCCGCTGGCATCTTCCGTTGAAAAATGATGGGTATCTTTTCCGTTTGGCAGGTCATTGATAAACATGGAAATATCGACATCTTTGATAAACCGTCCGTCCTCCGAACGAAGTTTTAAGGCGGTCTCATCCGTGATCACAAACTCTCTGCCGTCCCCTGCGATATGGTTATAAACGCCCAGTTCGAGTGCAGTCAGAAGTGTGGATTTTCCATGATAGCCGCCACCGACGATCAGTGTGATTCCTTTCGGGATTCCCATACCGGTGACCGCACCCCTGTGCGGAAGCTGCATCGTCACCCTAAGGGATTCCGGAGAGGTAAAGGCTACGGACTGTTTCATCGGCCGGGAGGAAATCCCACTCTCCCGCGGCAGTACCGCATCATCGGCAACAAATGCAACCAGCCCCTGTTCTTTCAGCTGGTCACGGACTGCCTGCTGGTCTTCTGCCAGTTCCACGGCATCCCGGATTCTGCGGGCATCGAGATTCTTATAATAAAATGAATGCTTTACACATTCTGGCAGATAGGTAAACAGAATTTTCTCCAGTTCCCTGGCATTGATCGTCCGTCCGTTTGCCGGAAATCCTACCGCAAAACGCGCGGTGATTTCTTTTTCGTTCACTTCACAGGCTGTCCGGGTCAGAATCTCCTGTCCGCAGTGGGTTACCGAGATCAGACCGCTCTTGCCCGATCCCTTCGCCTTAAATGTAAAGTGGTTGATCTGTGCGGTAAACGTGCGCAGCAGTTCATCTGCCAGTGCTGTGCGCGTCCGTGTATTTTTCATGGCATATTCTGGAAATGCCGCTGCCTTTGCATCCACGGTCACGCGCACATGGGAAGGTGCCGCAAAGGGATCTCCCTGCACATGATCGATGGATAACACATAGTCTGCAAACCGGTAACTTCCCCGCAGGGATTTGTATGCCGGATAACTTTTATGATCGATACTCCGTAACGTTTCTCGTAAATTGCTGTCTGATTGCATAATGACTCCTGTTTTCTTTTAAACGGAATGGTTCCGCTTTTCTTTTTTCTTTAACAGCGCAGAAGTATCGAGTGCCTGGGAAACCGTTTCCTCCGGTTTTGCTTTCTTTGTCTTTTCCTTTGGTTTTTCAGCTTCCGGCTCCGGCTGCCCGTCTTCTGCTGTTTTTTCTTTTGTCATTATAGCTTTTTTTGCCGGCTTCGTCCAGTGTGGCATTGGCGGAACATAGGCAAACCGCCGCATGGCAATATCTGCAAGAAATACGAAAAGCAAAAGGATTAAAAGCGGATTGGTCAGACAAACCCGTGCCCGCCCGGAAGCTTTTAACTTCTTCCATACATTCTTCTTTGGGGAAAGCATCTTTCCATACTGTTTGATGAACGCACAAAAGCTGTCGTTTGTCAGCGCAAATTTGTACTCCTGCGAATACTGTACCACGGCTGCGGTGGTCAGGGCATTTTCGATTTTTTTGCCGTTTTTCCGCTGCACGCTCAGATTGTAGACACCGGAGACTGTCGTATCCAGCTGTGCCTCATAAGTTCCCGGCGCACTTGCGGTCAGTTTCGCCTGATGCGTTTTTCCATCCGGATCCGTGTACACAGCCTCCACCTGTGTCTGCTCTGCGTAGTCTTTGGCATAATAGGTAACTTTTGTTGTTCCATTTACGGTAGTTACATCCACACGGTCTTCGCCGAGTGCTGTATTTCCCGCACTGTAATCGATGATCCGCTTCCACAGCTGCACGTAATCATTCTGCTGTGCCAGCCCGGCAGTCCAGCGGTTTGTCACATCGGTATTCCACGCAACCGTATGCCCCAGTCCATACTGCATGACAGACAAAATCGGGTCATCCTTTTCGGCAGATGCCAGCAGCACATTGGCTCCGGTTTTCGGAGAGGCACTCACGTACCCTTTGATCTGCGGCCAGCCATCGGCAAAGAGATTTTTCGTGATGGCATTGCTGCTGTTTCCTTTCAGTGAAAACTGTCCGTTCTGCAAATAGGTATCTCCATTTAAAAATACTTCCTGTGCAAAGATTTTCGGGATATCGGTTGAGATATCGGAATAATAATAGCGGCCGTTACACTGCGTTGCCAGTCGTTCCAGAAGCTGTCTGTCAGACGACTCTCCAACCGCTACCGTGGAAAGAGTTACATCGGCATCCTTGCAGTCCTTGATGATATCTTCAAAATTTCCGGTTTCCCCCTGTCCATCCGTCAGAAGCACAATATGCTTTAGCTGCGCCTTGCTCTTCTTGATTTCATTTAGTGCCGCACGCACGGCCGGTTTGATGGTCGTTCCACCGCCTTCGCTGATCGTCTCGATGCTTTGATGGATCTTGTCTTTATCCTTCACTTTTTCCAGCGGCACCTGCCAGGTGTAACCATCATCAAAGGTTACCACACCGACTTCATCTTTCGTATCCAGCTGATCCACAGCCGCTTTGGCAGCCGCAATCGCCAGATCCAGATTGGTGCCTCCTTCGGTCTGTTCCGACATACTTCCCGAATGATCAATCACCATGACCATTGCCAGATTCTGTTTCTCATTTACCCCGCGCAGCTGCATATCGACCGGAAGAAGTTTCTCCAGTTCCGTATCCAGATATCCGCCCAGTGCAAAACTGTCCTCACCGCCGCATGCCACCAGACCGCATCCGTAGTCTTTCACATAAGTTTTCAGATTTTTTAGAAAGCCCTCCGGCAGATCTGTCCGGTACACATTTTCCAGAATGATGCTCTTGTACTGCAGCATCTCTTTTAAAGTATCCGGTGCACTGACCGCGGATACCTGCCGGTAATTGCATCCGGCAGCATCCAAAAGTCCTAAAAACGGTGTGCTGTCCTCTCCCATTCCGGATACAAGCAGAATCTTTGGCAGGGAATCCACCGTCGCATACGTACCATAATCATTGTTTTTTTCACAGGTGTCCTTCGGTGCCTTCACGCGCACGGTATACTGCTGCGCATCGGTACCGACTACCTTCTGTTTCAAAACAAAACGGTTGCTGCCTTTGTTTAAATGCACACCTGTCTGACTGACCATCTCCGTTCCCTGCAAAAGCTGCAGCTTCGCATCGGTCTCATAGTTGCTTTCCACAGTTACCGTCATGGAATAGGAATCACCCGGATAAAGATACTCCGGCATTTCCACGTTTTCGATATAGGCATCGCTCCCCTGCTTTGTATCTTCATAGAGAACCGAATACAGCTGCACGTTTTTTGCCGTCAGTGCCGATGCCGTATGCTCGATGTTTCCCTTTGTCTGCTTTCCATCCGTAAGCACCACAAGCCGTCCTGCCGCATTGTCCGGGATCATGGAAAGTCCTGTGGAAACGGCTTCCTCAAGGTTGGTTGCATCCGCCTCCGGTGCCGAGAGAATCTGAAAACTGTGTTTCTCACTGGTCAGAAACTGTTCCACAACCGCATTGGCTCCAAACGTTACGATGGCATACTGATTGTTCTTTGGCATGTCTTTGACCTGCCGGCTCATATACTGCTCCATCTGCGTGAGATTTGCGGCATTGCTCTCCGACAGATCAACCAGAAAAACGGTTGTATCTTTCGCGTGGGAAAGCGGCACCGAAATTCCACAGACAGCCAGCACCAAAAGGGCAAGCCCCACCAGACGCACCGCAAGATAAAACCGCCCACGGTAACGCATCTGCCGGACATAACAGATCCACTCCAGTATCATAAGAAGAAGCACAAGGATAAGGATGACATTGCGCATCTGCTTTCGCACAAGCTGCCGCTGCATCGTGTTGCGGCTACCGGAATCGCCTGCCGTGATCCGTCCATCCGACTGACTGCTGCATGCAAATTTTACAATATAGGATTCCTTTCTGTCGCCCGCTTTTACGGTAAACAGTCCTGCCTGATCGGTAGGTGCTGCAATCTGCTGCACGTCCACACCGTTTAACGCATGAAACTGCACGGTATCTCCAGCATCATAGACGTTTTGGGAAAGAAGGGAACTATCCTCAAGATAGTGCAGCGCATGGTTCATAAATACCGGAAACTCCGGCTGCAGGGCAAAATCTGATTCCCGCAGATCAAATCCGAGTACGACCTCCCGGATTCCGTCATGTTCCCCGTAGTATGCGGCGCACTGCTTTCCGTTCCATAGAAAGCCCGTGGCCCAGACCGGCAGATCATACACATACGTCTGATTTACCCCGAGCGCAAAGTCCCGGATTCCGGAAGTCAGTTCGGTATCGCCGGCGGACAGGCTGACATTTTTTTCCTCTTTCTTTCCCTCTTTGGCAAAAATCATCTGCGCCTTCTGCTGATTAGATTCCTGCACTGCCGTATCCGCATCAAAAATACAGACTCCCGGATCGTCACTGTCAAGTGCATCCGTTGTTTTTGCCTTGGAAAGATTCTCTCCGGTCACGGCAAGATACGCTTTTTCGATATAGGTATTTCCTTCCCCGATCAGTGTGGCTTTGCTCGTGGAAACCCGGTCTTTGAGTGCATAAGCACAGTTATCCTCATGTAAGGAATCCTTCTGGCTGCTGCCGGCAAATGTCACTGCGAAAAGTTCGGTGTGCAGCGGCTGGTTTCCCCAGTTCACCTGTTTAAACAGGCAGGTATACGTCTCGTCTGCGGCAAGGGAAAGTGTACGCACTTCAAGAATTTTCTTTCCCTCATACAGCGTAATCTCCATATTTGCCGCATGATCGCTGTAATTTGTCACGCCTGATGCAACCGTATACGTGTCCCCGCTGCTGTCTTTGGTGCAGGACAGAAACGTATTCGCCACGTTAGAAACGGGACTTCCCACCACGCGGATGGTTGCCTGAAGCTGACTTTTGAGATTTTTCGTCTGTTTTGCTCCTATGCCGTCGGTATAGACGATGACATCTGCCAGATCGTTCTTTTTGTCTTTTTTCTGCACAGTCTGTACGGTTGCCAGTGCATCGGAAAGCGATCCGGCTGTGTCCGTGCCCTTGATGTCTGCCAGCGTCCGATACAGTGCTTTTTTCTCGGAAGTATGGACGGCAAGCAGATTGGTTCCCGTGCCGTCACAGGTAACAATGGATATTTTTGCCCCATCCGAAGCGGCAATCTGCTCTTTGATCTCACTTATGGCTTCCCCTAAGCGGGTATTGCCCCCTTTGGTGAGATGCTTCATACTTCCGCTGGTGTCAATCAGATACACAACGTCCGTACTGCCTGTGCCCTTACGCTGTATAAACGGTGCCATCAGTGCCAGAATAAGCAGCAAAAGGATCACGATCTGCAGATACATCAGCAGATTGTGCAAAAACTTTTCCCAGAACGTTTTAGACTGTTCATTATAAAAAAGCTTCTTCCACAGCAGATTCGAAGACACTGGCGTGTCTGTCCCCTTTGGCACAAGCAGATATAAAATCACAACAACCGGAACTGCCAGCAAAAATGCCAGCGGCCACAAACTCTCAAATATCATAATCCATCCTCAAATTTTTCTCAGACAAACAAAGGTCTTAAATCTTCTAAAATAAGCGCGCGTCTCTCTTTTTCGGAATCACAGAGTATATAGGTGCCTCCGGCAGCCGATGCACTTTTTTTCAGCCGCACAGAAAGCTTTTGCAGTTCCTGTTCATAGCGCGCAATCACATCTGCACGCATCGTCACGCGCATTTTTTCTTTGGACTCCATATCTATCAGATTGCGCGTACCGTCCATTGTCACACGCAGTTCTTCCGCACACAGTGTCTGAAGCAACACGGGTCTTTGTTTCGTAAAGTCCAGATACTGCATCGTTTTTTCCAGACGATCCTGCGTGGGATCTGTCGCTGCTTCGGTCAGGAAATCACTGACGATCACGGTAACTCCCGCCCCACGCCTCTGCATCTGGCGCACGGCGGAAAAAGAATCCGTCTCTGTCCCCGAAAATGTACGTGCCTGCAGCCATCCAAGTACTTTTGGCAGTGCATTCTTCCCCCCGGAAACCACAAGCGGAGTCCCCATCTGGCTGCTGTCATACAGCACCAGCCGGTCCATATGGTGCAGGGTCAGAAAGGCAATCACTGCGCACAGATCCTGTGCCAGTTCTGCCTTGCTCTTTTTTCCATAGTTCATCGACGCACTGGTATCTAAAATAACCGATACCACCGCTTCCTTTTCCTCAAAATATTCCCGGATATACATGCGCTCCGACCGCGCATAGACATTCCAGTCCAGCCGGCGCAGATCATCTCCCGGCATATACTCCCGGAAATCGGAAAATTCCGCAGAAGTTCCTTTCTGTACGGACCTGCGGTTTCCCGCCATATTCTGGCTGCTTTTCTGTTTCATCGCGATCACAAGCCGCGACAGCTGTTCATAAATTCCCGCATCAAGCATACAGTCCCTGTTCCTTTTCTGTTAAGATCTGCCCAATCACCGCATCTTCCGTGATTCCCTCCGATACCGCATCGAAACTGAGCAGAATCCTGTGCCGCAATACCGGAAGTGCGACACATTTGACATCCTCAAACGAGACATTCAGACGGTTTTCCATAAATGCACGTGCCCTGGCCGTGCGGATCAGCGCCTGTGCCGCACGCGGGCTTGCCCCCTCCCGGATATACGGATTGTCTGCATGTGTTGCCATAACCAGATCCAGAATATAATCCATGACGGCATCCGCAATCGGAATCTGTGCAACGCATGCGCGCGCTGCAAGCAGTCCTTCCCGGTCCATGACCTTCGTAATCTTCGGCGGATGGTTTCCCTCCGTCAGTTCCACAATTTCCCGCAGTTCCTGCCGGTCCGGAAATTTTACCAGCACCTTAAACAGAAAACGGTCCAGCTGGGCTTCCGGCAGTGGATAGGTTCCCTCGTTTTCGATTGGATTTTGTGTGGCAAGCACCAGAAACGGCTCCGGCAGCTGATGGCTGGTCGTTCCGATCGTCACGGTGTGTTCCTGCATAGCCTCTAAGAGAGCCGACTGTGTCTTTGGCGTGGCACGGTTGATCTCATCCGCCAGCACCAGATTGGCAAAAATCGGTCCTTTTTCAAACCGGAATGCACTTTTTTGTTCTTCTTTTACGATGATGTTGGTACCGGTCACGTCACTCGGCATCAGATCCGGGGTAAACTGAATTCTCTGGAAACTCAGATCACACACCTGGCTGATCGTGCGCACCAGCATGGTCTTTCCCAGTCCCGGCATACCTTCCAAGAGTACATTTCCGCCTGCCAGAAGTGCCAGCATGACCTGGCGGATGACGTCTTTCTGTCCGATAATTCCCTTTGCAATTTCCTGTTCACATGCCATGGTGTTCTGCTGGCATACTTCATATTCTGTCATAAGATCTCCTCTCCATCAGTTCAGATTTTCAAAATAATTTCGGATGACATCTTCCATGCCGGCCGGGTATTTTCCATTGGCAATGCCTTCGTAGGCTTCTTTCGTGTAATCGCCGACCACGGAATCTAAATCCACGTGTTCGCCTTTCCATGCCAGACCATTCTTCGCCTTGTAATAATCGGAATTCTTCGAATCCCCCTTGTCCTTTGCGATACTGCTGTCGTTTCCGATTTTATTTGGAACACTCACATAATCATGTGTTCCCCCGCCGGAACCGGTCCCGCGTCCGCCGCCCGTTCCAGAGCCGTTTCCCGTTCCGTTCCCGTTTCCATTGCCTTTCCCATTACCGCTTCCGTTCCCGTTCTTTCCGCTGTCGGAATTTTTTCCGTCCCCGGAAGCCTGGGAACCGGTCTCCGAAGACTGTGTGGATTCTCCACTCTGCGTACCGCTTTGTGCGCCACCCTGTGCCTGATTCTTTCCACCATCGCCTTCCTTTGCGAGCTGGTTTCCGGCATTTGCGTTTGCCTGGACATTTTTAAGTGCCGATGCAAGAACATCCGCCCCGGAAGTCTGTGCCGCCTGCTCATATTTGTAGGAAAGCTTCTGCTCGGCAGAGGCCAGTGACTGCTTCGTATCCGCCTGCTGCATTTCTTTTTGCGATAAGGCCAGCGATTGTATAAGCTCCTGCAGAGCTTTCTTCTGCTCTTTGGTCATAGAAGAGGTGTCGGTCTGTTTTAAGGCATCCATCACATCCTGGATTTCTTTTTCCTTTTCCCGGGCTTCCTGCCGGATGGCATGCCGCTGCTGCGCCTGTTCGCGCGCCGGGGACGGCACAAATGAAAGCACCAGTGCCAGACCAAGGGAAAGTCCAAGTGCCGCCAGTTTCCGGCGGTCCGGACATACCCGCACTTTTTGCCACGCACGGTTCTCTTGTAACATGTGCACGGCATCGCTGCGCTGCATCCGGTCAAAATCGCCCTCTTTTCCGATACGCTCATAAGCAGTCAGTATCCGCTCCTGAAATCCGAAGCGGTCGATCTGCTGTGCTGCCTGTGCCATCGTACACCTCTTTTTTACCGTATAGATTCCCCCGGCGGCCGCACCACACAAAATCGCAAGGACAGCACACACATGTACGGTATAAAAAGGGACAAATACAGAAAGTCCTTCGAGCACAATGGCTATGATCCCGCCTGCGGCAATCCCTGCGCTTTCGTAGCGCAGGAATTTTTTTACGTTCTGTTTTCTTTTACTGTAACGGATTTCCTGCAGCAGAAACGCTTTTTCATCCATGCTGTTTTCCTCCCGCATGCTTTCTTCCATATCCCGCCATCGGATTGATCCGCCGTGTGGCAATCAGAAGAAAGACAAACGCCAGTGCGACAAGCAAAAGCGTGGAAACAATCATCCATCCATGATGCACCACAGCACTTGAAACGGACATTTTTTTGCCAAAATTCGTAATTACCTCTTCGGCGCTGGATGTTCCGGTCATACTCCATGAAAAAAACTCAAGCAGATACATTCCCGGATTGATCAAAAGCAGCCAGCTGGGATTTTTGAATGTTCCTCCCGACAGATTGACAACCGATGCGATCAGATACGGGAGAAAACTTCCGACAAACAACAGGACATAGATACCGTATGACATAATCACGGCACTGATCGTTTTTTTGCAGATGGAAGAACACATGATACCGATACTTGCGGAAAAGAACGAAACCAGTACTGCTACCGCCAGAAACCAGAACAGATTGCTCCATGACAGTCCGCCGATGACAAATGCCAGTGCCACGATCGGAAGTCCTGCCACTACATAAAACATGCTCTGGATCATCGCGGTAAGCACTTTTCCCATAATGACAGAAAATCCGGTCATACTGGTTGTCATCATAATGTCAAAGGTCTGCCGCTCTTTCTCTCCTGAAATTGCAGAAGCCGTACGCACCGGTACTACCACTCCCAGAATAATAATCTGTGTTATTGCAAGTGCCGGATACAGCCAGACAATGCTGCTGTAAATGTTTGTGGACGAATAGGTCAGCTGCTGGGAAAACAAAAACATGGCGAAGAAAAATACAACTGCCATAATCGCCTCATAAGCAAATATTTCCCAGCAGATCCGCATACTGCGCGCCTGTACTTTAATATCTTTTTTTACAATTGGATTAATTCTCATCTTCCTGCCCTCCTGTCAGCTGCATAAACAGGGATTCGAGATTTCCCTCTTCTTTATAAAATCCTGTCACGATAATTCCGTTCTGAATCATCTGTGCGATCATCTGCGCAATTTCTTCCTCTTTCATGGCATGCGAGATATGGATTTCCTTTTCTCCCACCGATTCCACACGAATCTGCGGGTGTTCCTTAAGCATACGCACCGCAGGCTCCATTTCCCCGTGAACCGAAATCACAATCCGGTTTCCGCCGAAGACATGTTCCATGACATCCTCGATGTTTCCTGCTTCTACGAGTTTTCCGTGATCCATAATGCCGATGCTGTTGCACATCTCTGCCAGCTCCGACAAAATATGGGAACTGATCACAATGGTTTTTCCCATGCTGCGCAGATTCTGCAAAAGTTCTTTCATCTCCACACGCGCACGCGGGTCCAGACCGGAATTCGGTTCATCCAGTACCAAAAGGGAAGGATTGTGAATGAGTGCACGTGCCACGCACAGCCGCTGCTTCATTCCGCGGGAAAGCGTATCCACATAAACCTCTTTTTTGTCGGATAAATTGACAAGTTCCAGCAGATCATTGGATACCGCGGTGATCTCCCTGGAAGTCATGCGGTACATGGAACCGTAAAAATCCATATATTCGCTGACTTTTAAATTATCATACACACCAAAGAAATCCGGCACATAACCGATCTGCTTTTTGATCTCCTTCGGATGCTGCAGGGCATCCACGCCATGGATCGTAATTGTTCCCTCTGTCGGCGGCATAAGTCCGCATACCATCCGGATCGTTGTTGTCTTTCCGGCTCCGTTTGGTCCCACAAAGCCAAACAGATCCCCTTTTGGCACATGCAGATTCAGATCCCTGACCGCCTGAAATTTTCCGTAATTTTTATATAAATGACTAATTTGAAGCATTGGACACCTCCTGACCGGCAATCGTGTACAGACAGCCAAACGAAATTTCCGAGCACCTGCTCTTTATGGTTTTTCCGTAGTCTCCGGTTACTCCTTCCACTACAACGGCACCCGATACATCGTTCTGCCGCCGGATCTGGCACAGTCCCAGATACAGTGCGGCTGCCATATCCTTATGCTTATACGAGTATGTATTTCCATTCATGTTGTCTTCCGATAACACGTTGTAGACATCATCAAAATAAGAAATCTGCTGGGACAACAGCGGTTTTTTACTTTTCCCGTCTATCGTTATGGTCTCTTTCGCTTTTACATCCGAAAATACCATGACGGTATCATCCGACACACAGACAAGATAAGGGAAATCATAGGACGTGTTGTTTGTTATGCTTCCCCCCTGTTTCTGCTGCGTGAGCACCAGACCACTGGTGTCTATGCTTCCGCATCCTTTGGCAGTTCCTGCCGCAAACAGATAGGCATTTTCAAAATTGCTCTGCGGTTTTACCCCAAGGGACAGACCCCTGTCATATTCCGCAACATAGTGATAACGGTCTGCATATACCCTGCCAGAAGATGCCATGCTGTATGATTCACTGAGACCTGAACCGCCATATGCGTAATTATCATTCAGCCGTACTTTCCACGGTTTTACCCCGGAATGATACGCATTGTAATAGGTGGCGATACCGGTGGTACTTTTTCCATCCGCCTGCTGTGCGGTCACCGAATAAACCCGTGTCTCATGCAGCTTTAAATTCCGTCCGCCGATAAATACCACACCGATAAAGATTATGCCAAGTGCCGGTACCCCCAGCCAGTACCAGTCTCTTTTTTTTATCTTGCAAAGCAGAAGATAAAGCACCGGTCCAACAACGATCACATAGATCACAATCAGAATTTTCAGCCAGGAAAAATCCAGTGCTGTATTGGCATGATCGACCACACCAAACGTATTTTTTCCGTTCCAGCCCCATTCCTCGTCATTGACATACTGGGAATAACTGACGGAATATTCCGCTACCTGATCATAGATTCCGTAACACAGATCCGACGAGGCTTTCTGCAGCTGCTTCTCCCCGAAAGAAATGGCACAGACACCAAGCGCACCGTCTCCGCACGTGCGCACCCAGCCCGGATAAACATCACTCGCATAGGCATTTGCATCACTGCACTGCAGTGTTGCAACTGACATCTTTGTAAAATTCATGCCCTCAAAGCCCATATAAACTTTGCGCAGCTGCATATCTTTCTGGGCATCGTTTTCTTCTCCCGGTTTGCTGATATTTCCGTAGCTAACCTGGGTAAAAGAGGAATCAAAACCACCCAGTGTGTCTTTGACCCTCTCTCCGGTTCCGATCAGCAGCCATCCACCGTTTTTAACCCATTTCTCGATTGCTTTGATATTCTCTTTTCCAAGTGAGCTTACATCGTAGGAATCAATCACGAGAAAATACAGCTCATCCAGCTGCGTCTGCAATGTATCCGCGTCTACCTGTGTCAGATATACATTCTGGTCTTTTCCGTGAAGATAATAGGTCTGACCGCTCATGCTCATCCAGCCAAGCGCATCATAATGATCCGAAAGCACTCCCACACCAATGCCGCGCTTTTCTTTGCCAAAAATACTGGCAAATGCTTCACTTGCCACAACTTTTCCCTTTTCATCGACAAACGCCACGATTCCGTTTCCGCGCGTCTGGCTGACATCGGCATACGGAATGGTCATTGTATACTGTTTTTTTCCGTTCTGTGGCAATGTCAGGCACTGTTCAAATGCACAGCCGCTGGAGTTGTCTGTACCGGAAAACACCAGCCGCACCTTCCCTGTAAAATCCGCACCTGTATTTTTTGCCTCCACCTGCACGACACAGTCTTTTTCCTGTTTCAGCAGTGTCACCGTTGCCGACAATGCCTGTTTCTGATCTGCATATACATTTACTCTGCCGGCAAATATGCCTAAAAATGTCAGACATACCAGAAGCAGACTGCAGATTGTTTTTCTTATTTTCATAATCTTCTCCTTCCATAAATTTTCTTTACGATTTCCTGTCATTTATGATAACATACGTTATTTTGGAATGACATTAAGGTTTTCTTAAAATTGTCTGACTAATTTACAGAATTTCTTAAAATAAAAAGCCCCTGCTCTCGCAGGGACTTCCAGAACCTTCTATCAGATATAAATTTTTATTGTGCAGTGGCACGGAACATGACATTTCTGTATTTTGCAAGTACACGCATCAGAATGCTTCCGAGAACGCATACCGAAATCACCTCTCCGATCCCGACCGTAATGGCATTAAACGGGATGGTTACATTCACACCGTGGAAATATACCGCCGGAATACCGTACGCATAGACCAGCACGAACGGAACAATAATCATATTAAAAATGACCGGTGGAAATGTGCATGCAATCTTGTGATTGCGCAGCAGATAAGTACATACCGCTGCCAGCAGCGTGGCAATGCTTCCGAAAATGACATCATAAATCACGGCACCTGTCAGCAGATTCGCAAGCAGACAGCCAATCCACAGTCCCGGAATCGCTGCCGGCGTAAAAACAGGCAGGATACACAGTGCTTCGGAAAAGCGTACCTGAATCGTGTGGGATGCAAGTCCCAGTGCGTTGGCTACAAAAGTCAGCACTACATAAAGTGCTGCAATCACAGCAGCCTGAACAATAAATGTTACCTTTTTGTCTCTCATATCCATTTGTCTCCTTTAGTTTTGTTTTACGAGTGGAAGGTCTCGAACACTCGGTAATTTTTCGTGCAATCCCCTGTTTACAGGCTCTGCAACGGTTGACAGTATAGCACAGTACACCTCAAAAAGCAAGAATGCAATTTTCTACTGCCGGATATAAATGCCCTGGGACTCAATGAAATCATCCATTTCCTGTAAGGCTTCCGTTGCCCATTCGTCACTTTTTTGTCCGTCCTTTTTTCCTTTTGTTTCTTCCTGCTGCGGCTGTGTTATACGCTTCTTTTCTTCCATGTACATATCTCCTTTTTTCCCATTTATGGCTTTTCTTTTCCTCTCCGTTTTGTATATTCCACATTATAGCAATAACAAAACCATTTTACAACAGGCCGCTATCATGTACGCAGATACCCCTGCATACTTTTTAACGCATTTTTCTCCAGCCGCGACACCTGCGCCTGCGAAATATGAATTTCATCCGCGACTTCAATCTGTGTCTTTCCCTCAAAAAAACGCAGACGGATGATATGCTCATCCCGTTCATTCAGATGTGACAGGGCATCGGAAAGTGACAAATCCTCCACCCAGTGCTCTTCTTTGTTTTTCTTGTCCGAAATCTGATCCATCACATACAGGGTGTCCCCTCCATCCGTATAAACCGGATCAAACAGACTCAAAGGTGTCTGGATGGCATCCAGGGCATACACCACATCCTCCACCGGAATCCCACATTCAGCTGCAATCTCTTCGAGAGTCGGTTCCTTCTGCGCATTTTTTGCCAGCCGTTCCTTTGCCTGCATGGCTTTATATGCAATATCGCGCAGCGAACGCGGAATGCGGTAACTGCTGTTATCCCGCAGATACCGGCGGATTTCACCAATAATCATCGGAACCGCATAGGTGGAAAATTTCACCCCGACACTCGTATCAAAATTATCTATTGCCTTCATCAGCCCGATACAGCCAATCTGAAACAGATCGTCCACATTTTCATTATGATTATTAAACCGTTTGATCACGGATAATACCAGCCGGAGATTTCCCTTGATGTAGGTTTCTCTGGATGCCTTGTCGCCGGCTTTTATCTTTTTGAAAAGTTCATCTTTTTCTTCTTCTTTCAGTATTGGCAGCTGGGCCGTATTTACCCCGCAGATTTCAACTTTGTACGTAGACATGGGATTCCCCTCCGTTATTGTGGATTTATAATAAAGGATTCCCATGTCTTGTTTTTTTATACACTTATGAAAGGGGTTTCTCAATTCGACGAATTTGCGGTAGAATGTTTTAAATATAAGTTTTCTCAAGACGACGAATTTGCGGTGGACATGATTTTGGTTTGAAATTTCTGCAAATCAACTCCGGTTTTGATTTCATGTAGGTTTTAATAATTTGATACTATTTTGCTATTAGCTTTACCTGATGGAACTCCGGAGCAGTTGCAGAAATTTCAAACCAAAACAGTACACGCGCAAATTCTGTGAATGGAAAAAGAGATAAGTTGAAAATAAACTGTATTACAGATGCTCATCTATTTTTTTGACCTGTGCCAATCCATATGCCATAACAATAAAAAATAATGGTTCCTGAAAAAAGTGAAAATAATTAACAGATGCCTGCGCTATATATGCAATTATGACAAGAACAAATGCATAGAATTCTCTATCTTCTTTTGCCTTTCTCACAAATATCACTATGAAGTATACAAGAATTGCAATATATAGCACCGTTCCTATTATTCCAAAATTAATTAGTGACTGTAAAAAGGTATTATGAGGATCAACTATCTTGCTGTTCTTCCACAACTGTTCATATATTTCCTGTGACAAATACCCCTGTGACGCCTTATAATACCCCGCCACTCCAAATCCAAAAAATTTCTGTAAAACAGGGAGCCCTTTGAATATATCCACAGCACTTTTCCACAATATTCCTCTGCCTGTTCCCCAATAATTTGTAAAAACAACATATTCGGTCAAAATTCCCAATCGCTCCTGCACACTGGTTTTAAACGGTGCCACATTTGCGCTACCTATAACAGAAACCATCCCTGTCATAATGGTAATAACAGCTCCACGCATAATATATATCATAGCCTTTATAGGTTTGCAGTTTCTATTTTTAAATGTTAAGAACCACATTCCCACAAGACAGATAACAATTGTACAGCAACAAATAATTGTATTTACATGAATCTTTGAGAGCCCATATAAAATTCTGCATTTATCCTCCCCCATAATCTTCATACTGCATTTCATAAAAAGCCCCGATACAGCAAATATGATTACCGAAAGCAAATAACAGCCAACCTGAATGCCTTCCTTTATAAAAAATGGGAGTATTAGAAATACTATTCCAAATATCAGATACCCCGTATCGCTATTACTTGATATCAATGCACATGATGCAGCAAAAACTGCAAGAGAATAAAATATTTTGTGATTTTTATTTGCATCAAATATTAATTATAAATGTCAACATCAAAATGTACATTTTTGATCATTTAAAAATGTACAGGTTTGCTTACTCGTCATCCTGATTCATG
>PPYF01188244.1_pt1 | contig 25891 bp, 29 predicted proteins | sample 1559871 | NCBI WGS metagenome assembly PPYF01 (sample SAMN08240021, study PRJNA423297) | Human gut metagenome, whole genome shotgun sequencing project. | reverse complement strand
GGCGGCAAGTGAGTGAATCCCCATGAGCATAGGCAAACTATGTGATTGGGGTGAACGAACGTAGCCAACACCGCTGCAGCTTCAAGTAGGAAGGGTATAAAATAAAAAAGGCAGCCGATGGGCTGCCTTTTTTATTATAGCTGGCGTGAAGGCGGGTACGCCATGGTTTAGGCGAAGCCTTCGCGCAATACCGTTGATTCTAGAGCCTTATTTTGATGCATTAGTCAGAGGTATTCGCCACGGTTGATGGCGGTTGCAGAGCGGGGCGTGCCAACATAAAAATCGCCAAGGTCAGCAGATACGCCGCGGTGAAGGTGGGCAGCCCTAATGGGGTGAACAGGCGATTGAGCGCCGCTTGCACCAGTACCGTCACTAAGGTGGCGAAGATGGCTAACCATAAGCGCACTGGCGAACGCAGATAAAAGACGCGGCCAATGGCCAGCGCACTCAGTACCGGCGAAAAGCCGTACAGGCCGGTCAAAATCGAATAGGTATCGGCACCAAACAGGCGTGCCACGGTGGTGGCCAAAATCGCCCCCCCCAGTGTCGTCAGCGCCATCGCCCATGAGCGCCACGCCAAGCCAATTAAAATCAGTACGCCACTGACAGTATTGTTGAGCAAAAAGACTTGGGCAATGTTGCGGATACTGGCCTGAAACAGCATCAACAGAGTGACATGGCTTTCATCGGGATGCTGCACCGCGGCGGATAACACATGCAGATGCACCCCCGAGAGGTTATAACCGGCCAGCAACAGCATCCAGCTGATCAGCACAAACGGCAAGGTAGATCCGGGCACGCCCCAGCTGCGGGTGACCGATTGTTTAATTGCACATTCGGCAATCGGGCACAGCATCGCGCCGGAGATCAGCAGCACCCACATGAGTGGTGATGGGATGAAAAAGGTGGTCACCGTGATCCCAACCAAGATACCGTTAAAGCCGTGCAACCCTTGCGCGATGTCGTTATCGTCCAAGTGCAAACGGGTAGCCATCAAGGTAGATACCGTGAGGCCAACGATCGCGCCAAGGAGAGTATACGGGGTGCCATTTTGCAGCGCCGCAAAGGTAATGGCGAGTAAGAAAAAGGCGCCAGTGATGGCGTTGCCGGCAAAAAAGACCTGTCCAGCACCGCGCAGTAGGGTACGAAGAAACTGATTGAACATGATGCTCACATGTTGGGTGTTGACCAAAAAAAGGCGCAAAGACCAGCTTTGCGCCACCATAACTGTCGATCACAGTGATGTTACGGCTCTTGCTCGTCGCCTTGAGTGAGCCGTTGTCCGAGTAGGGTGCCAATGCCGGCGGCAGCTAATCCGGCCAGCAAACTGGCAGCGATATAGCACAGGGCCGTGCGAAAGGTGGCCGGATTTTGCACCAAGGTCACCGCGGCATAGACAAAGCTGGAGAAGGTCGACATCCCGCCCATGATGCCAGTGCCGACCAGCAGGTGCACATGTTCGTGGATCCGCAGGCGCTGACGACTGCCGGTGGACAAACCGAGTAAGAACGAGGCCAGCACATTGGCAAGGAAAATCGCCAATGGGAAATCACCGGCGTGGGTCGGAAACCCCAGCATAAAAAATTCGCGGCACATGGCACCGAACGCGCCACCGACAAAAATCAGGATCACCAGATTAATCATGGTTGCATTTCCCTCTTATGGCATCGCCAGCCAAGCACCCAGCGCGGCGGCTGCCATGCCCAGTGCGGTGGAGGCCGTTAAATAGGTCAATGCCAGCAGCGTTTTGTTATTTTGAATCAGGTGTGAGGCTTCCAACTGCATACTGCTGAAGGTGGTGTAACCGCCCAAAAAACCGGTAATGATGGCCGCATTCACTGGCGTACCAATACGCGAAGCCCAATCAACGCCAAATAACACGCTGAGAAACCCAATCACAAAAGCACCAAAAATATTGATGGTGAAAGTGGCCAGCGGAAAGCTCCCCTGGTAGCGGCGTTTAATTTGCACGCTAAACACGTAGCGCAATAACGCGCCGAGGCCGCCGCCTAAGCCGACCCACATCATGTCGAATGCAGTCACGAAATGCTCCTCGAAGTGATGGCATACAGGCGAGAAACAGCATGTACAGACCGCTGACACAGATGCCCAAGAATAATCTGAGTATTATTTGGTGTGGCGGCGGCGATAGCGACGTGAAACCTGTATCCGTTTATTAAAATTAGTAATCAAATACAACGCGCGGCAAACCTCGTGCGCAAAATTGAGAGCCTAAGCATGGATGTGGGGGAAAATAGCTCGCCAGTCGAGGATGAGACACCAACAACAGTGGCAGAGAGGCGGGTGCGGTAGATAGGGAGGCTGTAAGGTGTGTACGTATCTCGCTGGGAGACGTGACCGGCGGGAGGCCGCCGGTGCAGAGGTTCGCGCAGGCGCGTAGCGTGGACTTAGCCGAGCTCCGCGGTCAGCAGTTGCCAGCGAATGTCGAAATCTTGCGTGGGCAGATAGCGAAACTCGGAGCGAACAAAGCGTGACATCAGACCTTCACAAAACGCCAGTAACTGGCTAGCCAGCAGACCTTCGTCTTGAGCAAAGCCTTTGCCCTCGCGCAGTTTACGCTCGCGCATCACCTGACGCAGCTGGGTTTCAATGCGCTCAAACAGCTGATTGATCCGGTTTTGTAGCCGGTCTTGTTCAAACATGAGGGCATGACCGGTCAAAATACGGGTCAGACCCGGGTTTTTCTCGGCAAAGCCTAGCAGCAGCTGAACGATTAAGCGCAGGCGCAGCAGGGTGTCTTTTTCATCTGTCAGGATCAGGTTGATCCGCGACATCAGGCTCTCTTCAATAAACTCGATCAGCCCCTCAAACATCCGGGCTTTACTCGGAAAATGCCGGTAAAGCGCCGCTTCCGAAACCCCGACCGTGGCCGCAAGGCGCGCGGTGGTGATCCGTTGTGACCCTTCACTGGACTCCAGCATTTGGGCCAGTGCCTGAAGGATCTCTTCTCGACGGTTTTTCTTATTATTTCCTGCCATTAATCGCGGTTCCCTTAAGACCAAAAGCCATCTGATGGGCCTCAGATGGCTGAAAATCAAAGCACCAGGGTAAGGCCGGGTACGGTGGTGTCAGTGTTACTGACGACCGGTATGGCCAAAGCCACCCGCACCACGTTCACTCTCGGCAAAATCGGTGACCAGATTGAATTCGGCCTGTACCACCGGCACGAACACCAGCTGTGCCAGACGTTCACCCGGTTCAATCACAAAGGTCTGCTGGCCACGGTTCCACACGGATACCATCAGCTGCCCTTGGTAATCGGAGTCAATCAGACCGACCAGATTGCCGAGCACCACACCATGCTTATGGCCAAGGCCAGAGCGCGGTAGGATCACGGCGGCTAATGACGGGTCACCGATGTGAATCGCCAGACCGGTGGGCACCAGCACGGTGTTGCCCGGCTCCAGCGTAATGGCATCATCCAGACAGGCACGCAGGTCCAGACCCGCAGAGCCTTCAGTGGCGTAAGACGGCAGCGGAAATTGGTCACCGATGCGAGAGTCGAGAATTTTCAGGTCTATTTTTTTCATGAGAGCGTATTGTTTGCTGTATGCCGGTAGAGCCGGACGATGTTGTCCATCAGTTGCTGGCCGAGAGCGGCCTTGCTGTCCAGCGCCAGTGAGTGTTGCCCGTCTTTCCAGAATAGATGCAGGGCGTTCTGATCGGCGTTAAAGCCTTGTCCCGGTAGGGACACGTCATTGGCACAGATCAGATCCAGATTCTTGCGGGCGAGCTTGTCGCGCGCATATTGTTCCACATTCTGGGTTTCAGCCGCAAACCCCACCACAAAGGGGCGCTGGGTGGTCATTGCACCAACGCCGGCCACAATGTCAGGATTTTTGACCAGCGTCAGGCTGATTTCGTCACCGGCTTTTTTGATCTTTTCCGGCGCGACGCAGGCGGCACGATAATCGGCCACGGCAGCGCAGGCAATAAAAATCTGGTGATGTGTGACTTCGGTCATCACCGCGCTTTGCATTTGCAACGCGCTTTCCACATCAATGCGCTTAACCCCGGCAGGGGTTGGCAAATTGACCGGTCCACTGACCAACGTGACCGTCGCGCCACGTGCGGCAGCGGCGGCGGCAATCGCATAGCCCATCTTGCCAGAGCTGTGATTGCTGATAAAACGCACCGGGTCGAGCGCTTCGCGAGTTGGGCCAGCGGTGATCAGCACCGCGATGCCGGCTAAATCTTGCTGCTGGGCAAAGTGCTGGCTGACGCGTTGACACAGCTCGGCTGGCTCTAACATGCGGCCTGGGCCGACATCGCCACAGGCTTGCGCCCCTTCGGCTGGCCCCCAAATCAGCGCACCACGAGCGGCCAGTTTGGCGATATTTTCTTGGGTGACCTGCGCTTGATACATCTGCTGATTCATGGCCGGTGTAATCGCCAGTGGCGCGTTGGTGGCCAGACACAAGGTCGTTAGCAGGTCATTTCCCATACCCGCCGCCATGCGCGCCATCAGATCGGCGGTGGCCGGTGCCAGCAACACCAGATCGGCCCATTTGGCCAGCTGGATATGCCCCATGGAGGACTCGGCAGCCGGATCTAACAAATCATCAGCCACAGGATGTCCGCTGACGGCTTGTAAGGTCAGTGGGGTAATAAAAGCTTTGGCGGCGGCGGTCATCACCACCCGCACTTCTGCGCCTTGCTCACGCAGACGGCGTACCAGCTCCACACATTTGTACGCCGCAATCCCGCCGCTGATCCCGAGCAGGACTCGTTTATTGGTTAATGCACTCATGGCCGATTTCCGCCTCTGGCAAATTGGCTACATCACGTTGACTCAATGCGGCACACTTTACCACATCCGTCGGTGTTTGCGCTTCGCCCACCGGGCTTGCGCCGTGAAGCCGTGTACGCGGGCCGCTCTCTGGGCGCAAGTTGCGGTCAGTCTCGCAGCTTTTTGCCGCGGCGATCGCACACGCAGTCGAGATCTTCTACAACCTATCAGCGACCGATTACGGCCAGTATTAACCGTATATCGTCACGACGCGTATTTTCATCGATGCAGGGAATGCCACAGATGACGCATGTTCCATTAAAAGCATTGCCGATGGCCGAGCGACCACGGGAGAAATTATTACAACAGGGCGTCGGCGCGCTGAGCGATGCCGAGCTCTTGGCTATTTTCCTGCGCACCGGTATTCAAGGTTGTAACGCGGTCGAACTGGCGCGTCGGCTGTTACGCGATTTTGGTTCGCTGCGTGCTTTACTGGCGGCAGACCAACTGACGTTTTGCCGCCAGCACGGATTAGGTGAAGCCAAATATGTGCAGCTGCAGGCCAGTATCGAAATGTCACGCCGCTATTTGGCCGAGAAGTTGCAGCGCGACAGTGCCTTGAGTAGCCCGCAAGACACTCAGCAGTATCTGCAAAGTTGCTTAAGCAGCCGTGAGCGCGAAATTTTTTTGGTCCTGTTTTTGGATAATCAGCATCGGGTGATCAAAAAAGAGGAGTTATTTGCCGGAACATTTAATAGCGCCACCGTGCATCCCCGTGAAATAATCAAAGCGGCACTGGCATGTAATGCGGCGGCACTGATTTTGGCGCATAACCATCCCTCTGGCGTTGCCGAGCCCAGTCGGGCCGATCGGCAAATTACGCGTCAGATTCAAGATGCCTGTGCATTGGTGGAGATCCGGGTGCTCGATCATGTGGTGGTTGGCACCGGTGAAATCGTTTCGTTTGCGGAGCGGGGGTGGATTTAGCGTAAATTAATAATAAAAAGAGCATGGAAAATTGCATGATTGATAATCAGCATCAGCCACATCCATATGATAAATCTCATATTCGTCTGTCATATATCACACACTTTTACTGCAACCAAACCAATATTGACTCGGTTACCGAGCTACTGCGCCAGTATGAGCAGTATGATCCGGCCTTGCTGAATGTGATTGAATTTGTGATTGTGGATGATGGTTCACCGGTTGAATACGAGATCCCGCAGCTGAATCTGAATATCACTTGGCTGCGTATTAATGAAGATATCCAGTGGAATCAGGTCGGAGCCCGCAATCTGGGGGTCACCTATGCGAAGTCCGATCGGATTGTACTGTCTGATTTAGACCATATTTTCCCACCTGAAACACTGCATTATATGGCGTACCGTCGTCATCCGGGGCGCAGCTTTTTTAAAGTGTATCGAACCGATGAGCAGGGCCAGCGGCAGACCGGCCACTCTAATTTATTTTACATGTCACGTGCACGCTTCATGCGTTTTTTTGGCTATGACGAAGATTTTGCCGGTCACTATGGGGCGGAAGATTACCGCTTTGTGAAGTTTCAAAAGCACCACGGCTCGCGGCAACGTTATTTGCCGGCACGGTATCGCTGTTTTGAGCGGCAAAAATTAAACCGCAAGACCTCCTACCACAGTTTGAACCGCAGTTTGGCCTACAATACGCCGGTGGATGCGCGTAAAAAGCAGGAAATTGAGCAACACGGACGGGAATTTGGCCACAGTCGACTGTTTTTAAATTTTACTTGGCACGTGAAAGCGGTATTCTTACGCCCAGCCCCAGTAAAGCCATCCCACAAATTGTGGAAGCATCTTTGGTGGTTTAGATACTTGTCGGGGTATCTTGCCCGTTAACGGCAGATCCTTTCTTGATCCTGAGGGTGACTGCCTCTTGAGCAATGGCAAGATATCTTGTACAATCCCCGACCTTTGAGAATCACGGGTAAGGCACGTTGCCTGACGAGGTAGCCTTAACCTAACGACGCTCGAGCTGATTTGATTTTTGGAGAATTGACATGTCCCGAGTATGCCAAGTAACTGGCAAGCGTCCGGCAGTCGGTAATAACCGCTCTCACGCGATGAATGCGACTCGTCGTCGCTTCCTGCCGAACCTGCACACTCATCGCTTTTGGGTAGAAAGCGAGAAACGTTTCGTATCCCTGCGTGTTTCCACTAAGGGTATGCGTATCATCGACAAAAAGGGTATTGAAGCTGTTCTTGCTGAACTGCGTGCCCGCGGTGAGAAAGTGTAAGGAGCTGACTCATGGCTAAAGGTATTCGTGAAAAGATCAAGTTGGTGTCTTCTGCCAACACTGGTCACTATTACACCACTACTAAAAACAAGCGCACTATGCCTGAAAAACTGGAACTGAAAAAGTTCGATCCAGTTGTTCGTCAGCACGTAGTGTACAAAGAAGCAAAAATTAAATAATTTTTCTTCTCTGACTTGTCAAAAACCCAGCTTCGGCTGGGTTTTTTTATGTCTGCGATTTGGCCTGCGTGGAACATTTGCGTGTGGCGTGCGCTTTATGATGGGTTTGCTAAGATAGGGCGCATGTTGTTTGCACCTGTGTTATCCATACCGTGGATGATAAGTGGTCGCGTGAAAAAGGATCGTTGTGATGCCAGAGTTGCCGGAAGTCGAAACTAGCCGCCGCGGCATTTTGCCGCATGTTTTACAGCAAACCATTGTACAGGTGGTGGTACGGCAGCCGAAATTACGCTGGCCGGTGGCCCCTGAGATCATGGCATTGTCTGGCCTGTGTGTGACGGCAGTGGAGCGGCGAGCCAAATATCTGCTGTTGCAAATCAGTCAGCCTGCCACCTTGCAGGCGGTCGGGTGGATCATTATCCACTTGGGCATGTCGGGCAGTTTACGTGTGGTGCCGGCCGGTACGCCACCTGCGTTGCACGATCATGTGGATGTACAACTGAGCAATGGGCGGGTATTGAGGTATAACGATCCGCGCCGTTTTGGCTGTTGGTTGTGGAGTGAGACGCCGCTTTCACATGCATTATTGGCTAAATTGGGGCCAGAGCCGCTGAGTCCGGAATTTAATGCCGAGTATTTGTATCAGCGTAGCCGTAAACGGCGTACTGCACTGAAGGCGTGGTTGATGGACAATCAGGTAGTGGTCGGTGTGGGTAACATCTACGCCAATGAGGCCCTATTTCAATGCCGTTTGCATCCCATGTTACCGGCGCATTCGCTGACGTTGGCGCAATGTGAACAGTTGGTGAGCGTTATCAAGTCGGTGCTGACGCACTCGATTGAACAAGGTGGCACGACGCTGCGTGATTTTACCCAGCCCGATGGTCGCCCCGGTTACTTTGCGCAAACCTTACAAGTATATGGCCGCGCGGGTGAACCCTGCCGCGTGTGTGGTACCCCAATTGAAAGCGTGCGGATCGGCCAGCGCAACAGTTTTTATTGTCCACATTGTCAGCCGACACCGGCGCAAGCGTCTGTAACGAAAGCGCCGCTCACTAAAGCATCGACAGCAAAATGATCTACAGAGAACGTCTTTACGGATAAGTGACCGCGTAGCTCGTGTGAGCGAGTTTATCGGTCATGTTAACGTCAGGTGGCGTTCAGACACATCTGGCACGCGGCGGAGCCAGTCATGCTCCGCCGTTGTGAGGTCGTTGTGGATTTAACGTGCAGGTGTTCGAGTATCGAGACGGCTTAGCGGTAAGTTTGTTTATGGCGCAGAACATCAAGGACGGCTGCCGGTACAAATTCGCTGACATCGCCGCCGTGTAAGGCGATTTCACGTACCAGAGTAGAAGAGATAAACGACCACTGTTCGCTCGGAGTGAGAAAAACGGTTTCCAACTCGGGCATCAAACGGCGATTCATATTGGCCAATTGATGCTCGTAATCAAAGTCGGTGACGCCACGCACGCCACGCAGTAGCACAGTTGCGTGCTGCGCTTTGGCCAAATCGACCAGCAAGCCTTTAAAGCCGATAACCGTCACATTGGGGAGTGCGGCTACAGACTGGCGCAGGAGTTCAACCCGCTCATCCAGCGTAAATAACGGTTGCTTGCTCGGGCTGGCCGCTACGGCCACGGTGACATGACCAAACAAGCGGCTGGCGCGTTGAATTAAATCCAGATGGCCATTGGTGACCGGATCAAAAGTGCCGGGATAGATAACGTTCACACTCATCATTTATTTCTCGCTACCAGACAAAGCGGTATCCAATAGAGTTAATAGTCGCGACAGCGCACCTTGATTTTGCTGCATGAAGGTGAGTGCTTGCTTACCTTGGCGCGCAGCCAGTTCAGGCTGCTGCAAACGCTCGGTGACGGCTTGCTGTAAGCTACTCGCATCACTGACGCGTGTTAAGCCGCCGGCTTCTTCCAATTGCTGACAAATTTGCGCAAAGTTGAAGGTATGCGGCCCCATTAAGACCGGTAAGCCATAGGCGGCGGGTTCGAGCGGGTTATGTCCGCCGCGTTCAATCAGGCTTCCGCCGACAAAGGCCAGATCAGCCACGCCATACAGCACCATCATTTCGCCCATGGTATCACCTACCACTACTTGCGTTGTCGCCGTGACCGGCGCTTGGCTGCTGCGCGTGACACTTGAAAGTTGGTACTTACTCACTAACTCATGCACGGCAGCAAAGCGCTCGGGATGACGGGGGACTAAAATGAGCAGCAGATCTGGAAATGCAGCAAGCAGTGCTTGATGGGCTTGCAAGATCGCGCTTTCTTCGCCGTCATGGGTGCTGGCGGCAATCCATACGGGGCGCTGCGCCGCCCATTGTGCTCGTAGCGTGGAGGCGGCGTTTTGTTGCTCCGCAGTGACGCTGATATCAAACTTGATGCTGCCGGTTACGGTTAGTTGCGCCGCAGGCAGACCGAGCGCGATAAAGCGCTCACCATCGGCAGGTGTTTGTGCGGCGACATGGGCAATTCTGGGTAATAATTGCGCCATAAAACGCCGGATTTTTCCGTAACCGTGGGCCGAACGTGCAGACAGCCGTGCGTTGGCAATCACTAACGGGATCTCGCGTCGGTGGGCATGCCAAATCATATTTGGCCACAGCTCGGTTTCCATCACGACGACTAATTTAGGTTGTAGATGACGATAAAAACGGCGCATGGCATCCGGTAAATCATACGGCAGATACAGGTGCTGCACGCTGTCACCGAATGCTGCGCGGACGCGCTCTGAGCCGGTCGGTGTCATGGTGGTGACTGTGATCGGCAATTGTGGGTAACGCTGCTGTAGTGCTCGGACTAAAGGAACTGCGGCCAGTGTTTCGCCGACCGATACCGAATGCAAAATAATGCCGTGTTGTGATACCGGAGTTCGGTACAGGGCATAGCGCTCGGTCCAGCGGCGGCGGTACGCCGGTGCTCGGCGACCACGCCACCACAGACGCAATCCAATCAGCGGCTGGAGCACATAGAGCAGCAAGGAATAGCAAAATCGGAGCATGGAGTACCTGTTGTTGGTGGCCGGGGTAAAAATGTCAGGGTGATCAATTATAAGGTACAATAAGCCACTGGGAAGGCGTGATTTATGCCTCAACCTCCGGTGCCTGCGTATCATGGGTACGAGTGGGTGTGCGTAACGTACGTGAGATAACATAACGATACGCCAGTATAGATAAGTAATAAAAGACAGGAACACCATGAAATTCAGCGGATTGGTCATCACCTTTAACGAAGAAAAAAATATTCAGGCCTGCTTGGCCTCGTTGCAGCAGGTGTGTGATGACATCGTGGTGGTGGACTCCGGCAGTCAGGACCGCACCTGTGAATTAGCGCGGGCCGCTGGTGCGACCGTGGTGACCAGCGTGCCGTTTCTCGGTGATGGGCCACAGCGTAGCCATGGCTTGCCGTTTTGTCAGCATGATTGGGTGATCAATCTGGATGCCGATGAACGTTTAGATGATGATCTCGTGGCCTATCTGCAGAGCACCGATGTGTCTGCGCTGGGTGTAGATGCGATAGAAAACCGCCGTAAGAACTATATTGGGCAACGGACAACGCCATATGCGGGTCAATATCCTGATTATATTTGCCGTATTTTTAACCGCACCCGTACTGATTTTTCACCGGTATTTACTCACACGCGCATTATGGCGCGTAACACGCGCAAGATTGATCAGCACGTAATCCATTATTCGTATGCTGATTATCAGGATATGTTTGCCCGTTGTGTCAAATACGGTCACTGGCAAGGACGAACGCTGGCGGAGCGCGGTAAGCGGGTACAAGGCTGGCAGCCGGTGGTGCATGGGGTGTGGACGTTTATCCGTTTATACGTGATTAAACGCGGTTTCTTAGCAGGGCTAGATGGTTTTTCTATCGCCAAAGCCAAAGCGGTGAGTTCATACCTCAAATATGCCGTAGCGTGGGAATTACAGCAAACCGAACAACGGGTGAACAGATAAGATAGCGGCAGTCTTTTTGTCCATCTTCATGGCGTATTCATAGTGTAAAAAAACGGGGAGCATAGACGGGATGCTCCCCGTTTTTTATGAGAAAGTAGAAAAAATTCAACGCCGGTTTTCGTACCTTTAGCACGCTAAATACTGCTCACACGCTTGCGTGCGATTGAACCGGCTAAGATCTACCGTGGATAAGTCTACCGGATGCGCCACAATTTCTTGCATCGCGTTAGCCAGTGCCGCAGCGGACATGTCGCTGGCCAGACCGCGCTGTAAGTCACCGACTAAAATCTCCTTTGGCCCGCCCGGGCAAGGGGAGCTGATCACTTGCGTCTGGCAGGCGAGTGCTTCAACCAGCACGTTGCCAAACCCTTCGCAATCGGAACTTAGCACTAAGGCGCGTGCGGCGCGCAGGTAGCGGTATGGATTATCTTGAAAGCCCAGATAGCGTACTTTTTCGCGAATACCTAATTGCTCGGCTTGCTGGTTGATGGCTTGAACGGCCTCGTCACTGCCGTTGCCCAATAACACCAGCGGTTGTGATAAACCACTTTGGGCATAAGCGTCGAGCAGTCGGTCGTGGCGTTTTTGTGGGTGCAAACGGCCGACATGCAGCAAGAAATCTTCGCCATCCAGTGGACAAGGCGCGGCGGCATGCTGGAGGATGCTGTCGAAGTCAAACGGGTTGTAGTTCACTTTTTGCGCGGCCGGCACCACCGCAAACTCTTGGCATAAGTCATCCAGCACTGCTTGGGAGACGGCGATTACCTGCTTATGTTGATAGGTTCTGGCCATGCGCCACCGCTTCCACCAACGGGCGAAGCCTTGCTTGTGTGCCAGATAAGACAGAGAAAGCATGCTATGGATGCAGAACCATAGCTGTTGCGGTTGTAGGCTATGACAAAGAGATACAATTCGGTCAGTTTTCGGCAAGTTGGAAAATACGCGATCAAAGTACCCCAAATCCGCTTGTAGCTGGGTAATGGCATGATCTAGCCGTTTGGCGCGGCGGCGTAATTCACCGAGTTTGTGCAGTGGGCCGCGCGCCTGATCTGCCACGACCTGATAGTTAAGGCCTATAGGAAGAGAGTAGTGACACACATCGCGCAGGGAAATCAGCGTCACTTTATGCCCTTGCGCCAACATGCCTTCGGCTAAGGTCAGCACCACACGTTCGGCGCCGCCCCCCGGTAAGCCATCAATAATAAACAGAATATTCTGGCTCATTTATGTAGCAGCTCCCGGTACAAGTTGATCAGCTTTTCGGACATCTTTTGTGGTGAACAATCCAGTATTTGCTGGCGTGCGGCCTCACCCATGTTTGAGCCGAGCGCTCGCGGCGGTAATTGGCTGATGGCTTCTTGAATCGCGGCGGTATCCAACGCATCGGCCACAAAACCCTGTTGGCCGTTTTGAATAAATTCGGCGCCACCACAATGCGTGCTGGTGATGACCGGTAAACCGCAGGCCATCGCCTCGAGGATCACGTTAGGGAACGGGTCATAGCGTGTCGGCAGTAACAATGCATCGGCTGCGTGGTAAAAAGCTAAGACATCGCGCTGCATACCGAAAAAGTGAACTTGATGCTCAAGGCCCAAGCTGCGTGCGAGGGCGCGGTAACGTTGTTCGGCTTTGTCCTTACCAATCACCAACAGATGCCGTTGACTGCCTTGTAGCGCGGCGATAGCGGTAGCGAGCCCTTTGCGCTCAAAGCCGGAGCCGACGTAAATCAGATAGCTAGGCTCACTTGGCAGCCCTAAGTGGGCTATGGCTTGTTGGCGTTGTAGCTCGGTGGCGGGCACGAAGCGCGCGCTATCAATGCCGTTGTAAATCACGTGGATTTTTTCATCCGCTACCCCAAAATCGGCCATAATTTCTCGTTTGACCATTTCGGCATTACAAATCACCGCTTGTAGCTCTGGAGCGGTGAACATCTCGCGTTCGGCCTGCAACACATAGCGATGATAGGGGTCGGCGTACAGCAGTTTGCCACGCCAGCCGGGCAGGGTACGACAACGCTGTTCTAAGTAGCGACGATGGACGCCATCACCTGCTCGGTATAAGCCACAACCGGGAATGCGCTCATGGCTTTGCACCAAATCAAAGCCTTGCTGTGTCCACAGCGCCCGCGCAGCATGGGCAAATCCACGTTCGCGGCTGATCCGGCCCCATTTCGGGGGATTACAGATGTGAATGTGCCAGTTAGGATTGACGGCATCATTCCACTGGCGGGTGATCACATTCAGTTCGATGTTTTGTCCCGATAACGCAGTCAGGGCGCGTGCCACAAAGCGTTCAGCGCCGCCATCAGGACGGTATTTTTGCCGGACGAGGGCAAGGCGGAAATTATCCATGTAAAAGCTCTCTGGCTGCCTGGATCACATCTTTACTTGGGATCAGATCCAGATAACGTTGTTCTGTATGAGGGTTAATGCTGTCTGGATCTGGCAAGGCGCCGTAATCTCCGGCCCAGAAGACTTTCCCCTTGGCTTGCCACGGACGCCAAAAGTGTAGTTTAGTCGGTCCAAATAGGGCGATCAGCGGCGTTTGTAGTGCCGCGGCCATGTGCATTGGCACGGAATCAACACCGATAAACAGCGCGGCGCGGTCAATCAGGACGGCGAGCTGAGGTAAGGTCAGTTGGCCGGAGAGGCTATAAGGCTGCCCCTGTCGGCACAGGGCTTGGATCTCCTGCACCATCTGCTGTTCACGGGCATCAGGGCCACTGGTTAAAATAACAGCATAGCCATCTTGCTGGAGCGCATCAATGACTTCGGCAAAGCGAGCATTTTGCCAACATTTAAAAAACCAGCGCGCAGAAGGTTGGATCACCACATACGGCTTATCAATCCCTAAGTCGCAGCAGCGTTCGACAACCTTGGCGCTATCGGTAGGCGCATACGCCATGGTGACTTGTGCGTTCTGTGTGGGCAGTTGTAGTGGGGCCAAGATAGCCAGATTTTGCTCCACGGTGTGCATCTGCTGCAGTGGCTGGCAATCAATCAAAGTGGTGTGGCAGTGTGACCACAGCCAGCCACGACGTTTAGGCAGATCGAGGCCAATTCGTTGCGGTGCACCGGTAACGGCGGTCAGTATGGCACTGCGCCATTGATCGGCTAGATTAAGCACCAAATCGTAGCGTTGACGGCGCACTTGGCGCAGCAACGCGAACTCTTCCGCCAGTTGTCGACAAACACCCAATTTTTTCCATTGCCGATCAATGACTCGCAACGCATGAATGGCCGGATGTTGTGCCAGCATGGGCTGGGTTTCGCTATACAGCAGTACATCTATTTGTGCAGACGGATAATTGTCGTGCAAGGTGTTGATGACCGGCGTCAGCAGTAGCATATCGCCATGGTGGCGCAGTTTGATCACCAAGATCCGCTCAATAGAGTTAGTATGAGCTTGGCGTGCAGATTCGGTCGTGTGTGCTGAGTTAGGCATGTAAAATCATCACTGTGAGACATGACAAAAAAGCGTAAACTAACGCTTTGTATGCGAGGCAACAGGCGTTGGCTCGTTGGTCACTATTGTGGCTTACTATACCATATAACTAGTTATACGGCGGTACGGTCCGCGCTTACTCCTGCGAGCATCCGAATGAACAAACCTTTTTTTATTATCACCATCGATACCGAAGGGGATAATTTATGGCAGAACAGCCAGCAGATCACGACCAAAAATACCCACTATTTGCCACGCTTTCAGGCGTTGTGTGAAAAGTACGGGTTCAAGCCGGTCTATCTGACAAACTATGAAATGGCCTCGGATCCGGCCTATGTTGAGTTTGCCCGTGATGTGATCCGCCGAGGTCAAGGTGAGGTCGGGATGCACCTGCATGCCTGGAACAACCCGCCGTTACAGCCATTGACCCGAGATGATCTGGTACACAAACCGTATTTGATTGAATATCCGCAAGATGTGATGCGCGCTAAGGTCGATGTGATGACCAAGCTCTTGGAAGATAACTTCCAGACCAAGATGCTGAGTCACCGCGCCGGTCGTTGGGCGTTTAATAGCTTCTATGCGCAGTTGCTGGTGGAGTACGGTTATCAAGTGGATTGTTCCGTTACGCCATATGTCGATTGGCGTGGAGCGAAAGGCAATCCGCATGGGCAAGGGGGAACGGATTACCGCCATTTCCCCGCACATGCTTACTTCATGGATTTAACCCACATTGAACGTGCCGGTGATTCGCGTTTGCTGGAAGTGCCGATGAGCACCTGCTTGAAGCATCCTAGCTGGTATAACGTACTGAAAGGTGGATATGATCGTTTACGTGGTAAACGGCGTGCGCCATCGGTCAGCTGGGTGAGGCCGCGCGGTGGCAATAGCGCCGAGATGCAGCGGGTGGCGAAAAAATACCTTAGCCAAGGCAGCGATTACGTGGAGTTTATGCTGCACTCTTCCGAGTTTATGCCCGGTGGTAGCCCAACGTTCAAAACCAAGCAGGATATCGAGCAGTTGTATCGCGATCTGGAAGAGACCTTTGCTTGGTTAGCAGGGTATACAAAAGGAGCAACTTTGGCTGAGTTTTATCAATTCAAAAGGTGATTAATTAATGTTTGGTTGGAATTCTATTACACGAGAAGATTATAAAAAAGCATATAACTGCTATGGAGGAAGTGTAATAAATCACCCTGATGTATTGGATTTTATCCATGAGAGAAAGGAGTGTAAACAAAAGTATCTAGGACTGCATTCAAGTGATGGCCAGCTAATATCTGCGATCTGCTTGTGGGGGAGGTACTTATCCGGTGATGTTAAAGCTAATGAGTTGTATAATATACGCGATGACTATGACTTCGGTTATCCTGAGATAATTTTGCCAATAAAAAATGGGACGAGGGTGATTGTTCCAGCTAAAGCTGTTCATTTATCAGAGTTAAATAAAGAGCAAGTTGTTAACTCAACATTTTCACATAATAAAAATAGAACATTATGTTTTGCAAAGGATCTCGGGGTTAATGGTTTTTCTAGTAAGTCAAAAAATACAAGAAGAAAAGAACTGAAGAAATTCACTTCAGCTGGTGGTTGTGTGTATGATGTTAGTGATTTTTCAGCGGATACATTGAGAGATATTTATACTACCTTGTATAAAATAAGATGGAAAGAGGAACATCCTCATTATTCTCAATTAAATGATATGATGGGAAGATTAAAAAATATGATTTTTGGTCATGTTTTGATGCTCCATGATACTCCAGCGGCATTTCACTTTGTATTAAAAGCAAGCTGTAGGAAGTGGAACTCTTATGAATATATCAATGGAGGGGTGAATACAGAATTATCTGAGTTTTCCCCTGGTACTATAGTTACTTGGCTAAATGTTGAAAGGTCAAATTTAGAATCCGAGTCGGAGGGTAAAATAGCGCGTTACTCATTTGGTCGTAACTCTGCGGAGTATAAAAAAAGGTGGGCCAATGATAGTAAAGTGGGTAAAATTTTATTTTTATGAGTATACGCAATACAATAAGAAAAAGTCATTATATTGCGTATTATATTTTTAATTAAGCCCTGATATTTTAGATAGATAGTGAACTAGCGTATGACTTAACTCCGCAAAATTACGGCTATTTTTCGCGTGTTGCTGTGCCGCACGGGACATTTCTGCGTAACGTTGCGGATTCTCGCATAATTGTAGTACCGCTTGTGCGATTTGCTGCGGAGCCAACATGGTTGGTGCGGTTAAACAATCCAGATCTGGGCGATATACCAACGGTGAAAATGCGGTTGAAGCCCCTGTTAGCGCCGCATACTGTTCGACACTTAATTCTGGGCTGAGGCATAGCCCGGTTTGTTGATTGATTACGGCTTCAGGTAATCCATCGACATTACTGGTGATGGTCGGAATGCCATACGCTGCGGCTTCAAGGCTCGTTAGCGATACACTTTCATGCATTGACGGGCACACATACACATCCAGTTGGCGGTAAAAGCTCGCCATATCATCTACATGACCGAGTAGGGTGACTTGCTCACTGATACCCAGCGCCGCGATGGTTTGCTCCAGATAGTTTTTTTCTGGACCATCACCTGCAATATAACAATGACAAGGCTTACCGAGTTTATTCAGCTCTACGATGGTGAACAGTAATAGACCAAGACATTTGAGCGGAACCATTCGCCCTGCGCTACCAAAGATGAGTGGTTTACCGGGTTGCAATGGCTTGGTGGGTTGCATTGCGGGGAGTAAACGCGGCGCGTTAAACTCAACGTCAATCGGCACTGATACCTTATGTTTGAGCTCCAACATTTTTTTGGCGGCATGAGAGACGGCAATGCAATGATCGACGTGGGCAAAAAAGCGCTGAGGTAACGTTGGACGATGTTGATACCATGACATGCCATGCTCATAGTAAACCACAGGGCAGGGCAAATAGCGCTGCACCTGTTTGGCGGATAGATGCCACTCAGTGAACTGATTCCAAACTAAAATCACATCCGGCTGAATATCACGGATCATACGCAGTCGATTCCACGCACGAAACAGTTTTGGCCGGTTAGGTAATTTCAGAAATGACAGATGCTTGATATCTTGCACCTGCAGCGCCGCTTGGGTGGCTAAGCGTGGCTGTAAGGGGGCCGCAATCGCGGCATGATCCATTAAGACCGAGTGCCGCACCACGCCCAGGGCGGCAGGCTGTCGGACAAAGTCACAAAACATTGTCTCAACCCCACCGACTTTACGTAGGTCGATCAGGTGCAAGATGTGCAAGGTATCAGAAGGTGTGCGGCTCATCGTTGCAGCGTGTCCTGATAAAAGTTAACCATCTCCAGCATCATATAATCGAAGGTCATAAATTGCTGAGCATGCTGCAAGGCATGTTGCTGGAGTTCAGTTTTTAGTGACGGATTTTCTACCAGCCGCTCGATAGCATGTGCTAGCGCATTGGCATCGCGTGGTGGGCAGAGTAGGCCAGTTTTTTCATGCTGGATCATTTCTGGCAGCCCGCCGGTGGTGGTGGCGACGATATTCTTTTGCATAAAGAAGGCTTGCGCGACCAAGCGGGTTTGCGCTTCGGTGGCTACCGAGGCAATCACTACGATATCGGCCAACGCTAAGTAGTTTTCAATATCATTGTGATAACCGAGGAAACGAATTTGTTGTCCCAGATAAGGTTGAGCGGCGGCCAGTACTTGCGCTTTAAATTCTGCTGTTTGGCCGGTTGCTTCACCTACTTGGATACAGGTCAGGGGGAGCTCTTTATCTAGCAGGGTTTTACAGGCATCGATGTAATAGTTCTGCCCTTTATCCGGGCGGATCATACCGATGTTGGCAATTATCATATGCTCGGCAGGAATACCCAGTTCGCGGCGCAGAGCTTGGCTATCAAGCGAGGCTGTAAATCGCGCAGGATCTACGCCGGCAGGGGCGACCAGCGTCTTATCGCGATTCGGGATCCCAAGCTCTTCTAGCATATCCTGAATTTTTTTTGCGGTGGTAATGATGCCGTGGTTGCCATGCCGCCAAACCAACCCGTGTAATCCGGACGTTTTAATGGGGTCAGTGACATGTCGTGAACGGATCACTTTAATGCCGCTTAATGCCTTGACTAACGCACCATAGACACTGTCTCGGCTGCCGTGACAGTCTAAGAGTTGGATCTGATTTTGTTTGAGGAATTGCAGCAGACTTTTTAAGGTGCTCGGATGTACCGAACCTCGCACGCGCAATTCAAATGCGGGCAAGTTTTTTTCGCGCGCTTTTTTAATGATCGCCGCACCTGGACGGGCAACAATCCATGTCGGATGACCATGCTGATTCAGCCATTCGGTCTGTTCTACGATCCGTAATTCCTGACCACCCCAATCCATGGAGGTTTCAAAGTGAGCTATTTTCATGTTGATTTCCGATCATGATCGCAAGTGCTAGTGCTGACATATAAGTAACAGTGACTTCTTGGCTGAAGAATAGAACATCGCTAAGACCATAAAGAATGATAGTTAAACTGATTGACAGCAATAAATAGTTTTTTTCTTTCAAACTGAATTTTATTGTAAATAGATAGAATAATATTAATGCTGAAAATCCGGTAATTCCTTGTAGAGATATTGTGTCAATCGTCTCATTGTGCAGGTGAACATCTACGTATCGATAAATCATGGGATTGATGATATTTTCCTTAATTTGTCTATCTATCGATTGATAGCGTTGCTCCGCTGATTGCCCGAGGGGATGAGAGTAGGTTGATTTAGCACCTGCGATCCACATAGTAAAACGGTTGCCAAGGGAACCATTATCTTTTGTTTGGTCGAAGTTTATAATCTCTGTGAACGCTTGTGTTGCTCGTGGCTTAACTATACCGTCATAGTTTATAATGGTAGCTACTGAAATAATGGTTGCAAGCGATAGCAAAACGGTTTTTCTTATTTCATTTTGCAGCTTAAACATGAGCATGAGTAATGCGATAAATGTAAAGGCTAATATTGCAGCGCGTGTTTGTGTTAATAGGATTGAGTAGAGGCAAGCTCCGAATACTAAGGCTAAAAATATAATGTTATTCAGTGAGGGTTTTTCTTTTATACAGCAAAATAGGCTAAGTAATAGAACCGGTGTCAACATATAGGCGGTTGCTGTTGCTCTGTTTGTTGATAATTCAGTGCGTGCTAAGCCAAGAATATGAAACTGATAGGCTGAGTATACAGCGATAGCTAAAGCGACAAATGGCATAACTAGCCGAATGATGTTCGTTAGCTTTTCCTTATGTACACTGTCAGTATTGATTGCAAATGAGACAAGGAATGATGCTATGACAAGTCTTTTTCCTACATCAAAATAAGAGTTGTAAACATTACTGAAGTTGGAACTACTTGGTTCGTAGTACATTGACCAGATTATTTTTGAAAGTCCAAGGAGTAAAATCGATAGAGGTAATGCATTACTGATAATAGTCTGCTTGTTGATATTTGTTAAAAAGTAAATGATAGATAGATATCCTGCAATATAAAAAGTATCACGAGAATATGCTATGTTAAACATCGCTAAGGAAATAGACGCGAAAATAAATAATATTGTCGTATTAGGCAGTAGTTCTTTTTTATTCATGTTACATTCATTACCTTAAGTTTTAGTAGCATTCTTTTCCTACTTAATCTTACTTTGGGATCTAGAACGAAGCTAAGAGTGTTTATAGTGCTAAGTTTTCTTTTTGCATTCTCAGGAATAGGTAGTCTACCTTTGCCTCGAGCAACAAGATCTGATATGCATTTTACCCATAGGGCATTAACGATATTGGCATACTTTAGTTGAGGTGAGAAAATGTTTTCGATTTTTTCTAATGCATCGAATAACATAGCAATTTTTTCACCGCCCTTATCATTAGATATACTGCCAGTTCTTTTCCTATAAAGATAGAGGTGGCTATTGCAAAATAAAATATCGGTTGATTTTGATATGGCGTGGCCAATGGTGATTATATCTTCATAGCAGAGTGTCTCAGGGAAAAAATCATCTGTTAGTAGTGAACGTTTAATAAACTTTCCAGCAATGTGCCCTTCTATTTTTTTATGCGACAGAAATAGTTTTGTTGCATTGTCTTGACTTATTTTTTCTTGTTGAGTTAAGTGTGTTATTGCGTCAACCTGAAAATTATTATATACCTCGCTAATGGGTGTTATGACCATGTCGTATTTATTTGAAACGAGGGTTTTAGTAATTAATGTTAATGCGTTATTACGAAATGCATCATCGCTATCTAAAATAGTGATGTAATTGCCTTGGCATTGTTTAAATGCAAAACGTTTTACTTTTCCGACGTTATTATAGTTAACAGAGAAAAATCTTTTTTTAAAGTTATCTGGTTTATAGTTATTGATGATTGATACTGAGTTATCAGACGATGCATCATCAACGATGATTGCTTCAACTGTCGAACTTAATTTGTAGCCATGCAGAGCTTGATCTAAACTTTTTAGAGATTGCTCAACATACTCTTCAGTGTTATGCACGGCAATAATTACGGATAAAATAATCTGTTCCATGATGCAATTCATCCAATATATATATCGATAATGTTGGATGCATTAATGCTATCCATATTATTATCGTTGGCAACTAGTGACTCCTGCCCCTTCCCATACCCACCAATCAATCCCGGATCGGTTGGTCCATACAGCGTGATATTCGGGATATCCAGTGCGGCGGTCAGATGGCTGAGGCCGGTATCGACGGAAATCACTTGCTTGGCACCGGCCAGTACGGAGGCCACTTGTGCCAAGGTCAGCTTGGGCAAAACGTCGACGTGGGAAAAACCGGCGGCCAAGCGTTCTGCTCGAGCTTGCTCGTGCGGCGCTCCCCACGGTAATTTTATACGCAGTGCCGTATTTTTGCCGACCCAATCAATCAATTCGCGCCAGTGTGTCTCCGGCCAGTGTTTATCATCACGGGTGGTGGCATGCAGAAAGACCATGTATTGGCCGGCATCGGTCGGTAGCGTGCTGGTGAAGTGACGGGCAATGGCGTAATCGCCCAGCTGCGTCGGCACCGAGTAGTTTAAGCTTTGTGCGACCAGTTGCCGAGTGCGTTCGACCGCGTGTTGCCGAGTGGCCACAGGGTGCTTGTAGTCATAAAACAGACTGGCTAATGGCTCACGCGCGCTATGACGGTCAAAGCCATGCTTGGTGCCGTGACTTAAGCGGGTGATCAGCGCCGCGCTTTTCAGTAACCCTTGTGCGTCGATCACCACATCATAGGTTCGCGCTTGCAATTGTTGGCGAAAGGCAAGCCATTCTTGACGGGTCTGTGGGCTCAACAAATTTTTGCGCCAGCGGCGGATTGCCACTGGAATGACGCGGTCGACGGCAACATGCCAGCTTGGGATTTGAGCAAAGCCCTCTTCGACGACCCAATCCACCTGCAACTCGGGGATTGCCCGCTTGGCATCAGTGAGCGCCGGTAGCGTGTGGATCACATCGCCCATGGAGGAAGTTTTGACCATTAACACGCGCATGCCGCTTGCTCCTGACTCAGTAACGGCTGCAGCGCATCCAATACTTGTTGTGGCGTAATATCAATCAGACTCTGGTGATAGCCGGCATCGGCATCCCCTTTGCGCACCTTGTGGTAACCACTAATCAGGCGCAGTACCGTTGCTTTATCTGACAGCGGCGGCGTGAAGTCTGGGCTGCTCGGGCCGTACAGGGCGACCAGCGGACGACCGAGTGCGGCGGCTACATGCATCAATCCAGAGTCATTACTGACCACCGCTTGGCAATCGGCAATCAGCGCCACGGCTTGCGCCAGCTCGGTCTGACCGGCCAAATTAATGCAGTGCTCCTGCAACTCGGCAGGCAAGCTGGCGATAATCTGCTCACCGGCATCTTTATCTTTGGCAGAGCCAAACAGACGCACTTGGTAGCCTTGGCGGATCAGCGCCTCGGCCAGCGCGGCATAATGATAGTGTGGCCAGCGTTTGGCCGGACCAAACTCAGCGCCAGGGCAAAAGCCGATGGCTTGACGCTCATCATTCAGATCAAAGGCCGCACAAGTGTTGGCAATCTCGGTATCTTCAATGACCAGTTTCGGCCACAGCAGTGGTGCTGGCAGCTGTTCGGCGCGGCTAATTTGCCCGTCGTAGGCTAACGCAACATAGCGCTGAACCATCAAGGGAAAGGCGGCTTTATCCAGCACACGCAGATCATTGAGCAAACCATAGCGCATTTCACCGCGCCAACCGGTACGGGTTGGGATCGAGGCAAAAAACGGGATCAGTGCGGATTTAAACGAATTAGGTAACACAATCGCCTGATCATAGCCCTCCGCTTGCAGCTGCTTACCCAGTGTCCGGCGCTCGGTCAGGGCAAAACGGCCATGACCAATCGGCATTGCAATTGCGCTGTGAACCTCGGGCATCAGCTCGAGCAGCGGGCGGCACCAAGCGGGTGCCATGACATCAATTACACAATCGGGATGCTGCGCTTTCAGCGTACGGTATAAGCTTTGTGACATCATCATGTCACCGACCCACGAAGGGCCTATCACCAGGATTTTCATGTGTCCTCAAAAAATAAAACGAGCAACCGTTGTTACTCGTCAGAAGATGGCGCACGACATTCGCCGTGCGCAGCAGTCGGGCATGGCAGGCCGCAATTAACGCCTATTCAGCCACGCCATATATTCCGCTACCCCTTCGGTCACGGTTTTGAATGGCTTGTTATAGCCAGCCGCGCGTACTTTGGTCAAGTCGGCTTGGGTAAAGGCTTGATAACGGCCCTTTAAATGTTCAGGGAATGGGATGTATTCCACCTGACCTTTTTGATGGTAGGCGGTGACTGCATCGGCGACGGCTTGGAAAGATTCCGCATTGCCGGTACCGCAGTTGAAAATGCCAGACACACCGGCTTCCCAGAACCACAGGTTCATGGCGGCGACATCACCGACATACACGAAGTCACGCTTGAAATTTTCGCTACCGGCGAACAGCTTAGGATTTTCACCCTTGTTGATCTGGGTGTTGAGATGGAACGCGACGCTGGCCATGCTGCCTTTGTGGCCTTCACGTGGGCCGTAAACGTTGAAGTAACGGAAACCGGTGATTTGCGACAGCGTTTCGCCATGTTCTTCGGCATCTTGCCACAAACGACGCACATAGTTGTCGAACAGTTGCTTGGAGTAGCCGTAGACGTTCAGTGCGCCTTCATAAGGGCGTTCTTCGATAAAGTCGTGGTCACGGCCGCCGTAAGTGGCTGCCGAAGAGGCATACAGGAATGGGATCTGGCGATCCAGACAGTAATGCAGCAGCTCTTTGGAATACTCATAGTTGTTGAGCATGACATATTTGCCGTCCCATTCCGTGGTGGCAGAGCAAGCGCCTTCGTGGAATACCGCATCGATATCGCCGAAGTCATCGCCGGCCATAATCTGGGTAATGAAGTCCTCTTTATCCATATAATCAGCGATATCAAGATCAACCAGATTGACGAATTTAGTGCCGTCTTTCAGGTTATCGACCACCAGAATGTCGCTGCGTCCCATGTCGTTCAACGCTTTAATGATGTTGCTGCCGATCATGCCGGCGCCGCCAGTGACGATAATCATGGATGGAATCCTTCTTGTTTACACTACAGAGTGATTGCCCTTGGATCTGAGTCCGTTATCATAACAAACGGCTCAAGCTGGAGCCTTTGTTGAGGAGCGTTGTGCAGATGAAAACCCGTGATCGTATTATTCAGACCAGTCTGGAGTTGTTCAATCAACGCGGTGAGCGCAACGTAACCACCAACCATATCGCTGCACATCTGGGGATCAGCCCTGGCAACCTGTATTATCATTTTCGCAATAAAGAAGACATTATACACGCCATTTTGTGCGAGTATGCAGACCATTTGGCGCTGGCCTTCCAGCCTAAACAGCAATCTGAGCTCAGTCTGGATGTGCTGATGGGCTATCTGGATGCCATCTTTTACACCATGTGGCGCTACCGTTTCTTCTATGCCAATCTGGCCGACTTGTTAGGGCGCGATGAGCGTCTGCAACGGCAGTACTTGGCGGCGCAGGCAGATCTTGACCAAAAGCTGATCGCCATCATGCGCAACATGCATGCTAGCGGTTTGTTGGATATGTCAGCGGAAGCGTTGCCAGAGTTTGTGCATACCATGAAGCTGATTGTCACCTGCTGGATCCCCTACCAGAGTACCCAATCCCCGCAAACCTTGATTACCCGTCAGGTGGTGTATCAGGGCGTGCTCAGCATGCTGAATCTGATGCGCCCGATGATGACGCCGGTGGGTAAAGAGCGAATTGAACGCCTCAGTGCCCATTACCGCGAGCAGCTCGAGCGCGAGTTGCACGAGTAACGCCGGCGACCACGATTTTTCTCTAGCCAGATCGCTGTTTTTATATACAGTTGTGGCGACTTGGTCAGCGGCGGTCTATACCGGTTGAGTCGGTCACGGTGGCGTGCCGTGATCATCTCTAGCCGCTGAGAGGGAAGCATCGTGTCAAATCCATCTATGCAATTACAAGACTTGGCTGCCTGTGAGTTAGCCGGAGTGCGTGTGACAGGGCCGTATGGTCAAGGTTACGAGGCCGCCATGCAGCATTTGATGCAATGGGTGCATCAGCATGGGGTCGCAACGCGCGAAGTGATTTTTATCTATCATGACGATCCGAATACCACCGCACCTGAGCAATGTCGTACCGATTGCTGTATTACGCTGGCCGAGCCAGAGGCGGTTGCGCCCAGTGAGGCGATTAGCCGCATCAGTTTACCGGGCGGGCGTTATGCCACCTTGCGCTGCCAGATTGCCTCGCCAGAGCAGTATGGCGCAGCATGGCAACAGTTGATGCAAGAGCTGGAGCAAGCTGGGTTACAGTGGGATGAGCGCCCATGCTTTGAGCTCTATCATCACAGCGGGCCGCAGGCGGCTAGTTATGATGTGAGCATCTGCATTCCGGTGCGCTAATCTCGGCGCTGTGTTGGTGTGGCTAGCGGTCAGTCTTCGCGTTGACCGCGCAGCAGTGGCAAGTGGCGATACGGAGGCACCGAGGTTGGTGCTGGCAGCAAGTCCAGCTGCTCAAGTCCGACCACGCCGGTCTCGTTACTTGGCGTGAGGTTTGGTTTGTTAGGGGCGGTTGACGGCTCGGCAGCCGAGTTCGCCGCTGTTGCCGCCGGCGCGCTCGTGCGTGCAGGCTCGATAATCGGCCCCGGTTGGCGCAGACCCGATGACGGGGCGCTATTATGTGTGCCTGTGCCTGTGCCTGTGCC
>PPYF01099355.1_pt1 | contig 25892 bp, 41 predicted proteins | sample 1559871 | NCBI WGS metagenome assembly PPYF01 (sample SAMN08240021, study PRJNA423297) | Human gut metagenome, whole genome shotgun sequencing project. | reverse complement strand
ACTTCTGGTTCTTCCTGAACATCTTCCGGCGTCTCGGGCCCGGCTCCCGGAACTCCAACACCTAACGCTTCAAAGTATTTAATCTTTTTACCGGCAACTTCGTCGAAGTAGTAGCCGTGGTTAAAGCGAGTTTGCATGACGTTATTTAGAACCTGAAGGATCTTTGAGTCGCTCTCGTAGACCAGGTTCAGTTTTCCTGCTTTCTTGTTTTCCTTCATATAGCTGCGGATTCTCGAACGAACCATCAGCGACAAGCCAGTCGCAATGAACTGTTCTGTGACTAAGACTCTAAATCCCTTGTACTTCAAGTATTCGTCTACCCGTCGGTTAACAATAACCAAGCCTTTTTCTTATCAAACCATCGGTTTCCTTCGGTGTTGACGTTGTACGCATGGAAGTCAGTGCGTGACGATTCTCCTATATCGACAGCCACTGTTTTTTTTAATGCCATTAACCCTTACGTTTTTCATTTTTGTATGAAAGGCCACTTGCGGAGAATGGTTGACAGCCTCTTTCCTCCCGAAGTAGGAGCCTTTTTCTATTACTTCTGGAACAAAAGGAAGAACCTCTAGTATTTCTCGTAGGTGCCCAGAAAATTTCTTAAATTCCTTTCTCCCTTTGCCATCGAAAACAACAGAAACTGTTTGCTTCTTCCTAGATATCTCCACCTCAGTGCTAACCGAACCTCCTCGCAGTTCATTGTCGTAATAGAGGACGATAGCTTTAGCGGGATTACCTCCGGCCTTTTGCAAGTAACTATGAATATCCTTTGAGGGCGGACTCTCAATGAGATTTTTCCCTGATTTCGGATAGGACTGCTGGCTTTCTACTTTCTTTCCTACTTTCCCTTCCAGTTTGCCATTCTTACCGACTGGTATATGAGTGCCATTCACCGTTATCCACTTTGCGGCATCCTGAGCATCACCAGGGTTTGTTGCGTAAGTTCTCCCAAGCCCATACATTAGTCCGAGCTTGAATGCTCTCCCAAGTTTGAAAGCAAGTTGCTCGTTCATTCTTTTTCCTTCGGCGGGTAGCTCACATCAACGTTTTTCAGATCCACATCAACCGCACTAAAGAATCCCATAGAAACTTTGATCTGGCTCTGCATACTGAGGTGAATCATCAGCGTTGATCTTCGGACATAGTTATCTGAGTCTCCGACGATGGTTGTGTCTCTAGGATCGTCCGCATGAAGCAGGCTTATTCCTCTGTCAACGAAGAACTGCACGCCTACCTGGGACCGGCATATAGTCTCCAAAGCCTGAGCTCTCAGCATTGCATTCATGCCGTCCGAGCCGTTTAAAGTCGATGCGTAGCAATCGACCTGAACCAAAACCTCTGTAGTCGTTGAGAGATAAACGTTGTCATCGTTTTGGTCCTGCTCCCAGTCCTCGGCACTCGTCCCGTGTCGAACGCTGGAGATGTAGGAATAGATGACGTAATCGTTCCCCTCAGGAGGCAATGCCAGATTGTTCTGATTGCCGTAGAAAATGTTTTCCGGCGCCACCTCCGGAACTGCAAATATCTCAAGAAATTCTTGGATCGCTGTCCGGATGTTCGGGGTCAGATTTTGTGCTTTCATCTTCTTCCTCTACGATGTTCAGCTTCTGAGGCGTGGTTTGGAATGTGCAGCGGACCGCCTCCCAACCTGCGTCCGAAAAATCTTCGATCACCGCAGTGATCAACCACTGGCCTCCTTTGGAATCTTCGACATAATCTCCCGACCTCGCTAATGGCCTATAGATTGCCCAAGGCCGCTGCTTCTGGTCGCTCGATGCGTAGAGGTACAGGCGCCGGATGATGGTGTTCTGTCCGGCTAAGTTGGCATGGTCAAGAGCGCTATCGCCTTCGCTTTGAAAATTCCCCTGAATCTCTTCAGGCGGTGCGTAATACGCTTGGACGATTCCTCCTACATTCTTTTGGCCGACCGATCGATACAGCTTGAATTTTTCGTCAGCATAGTTGGCGTTAATTGCCTGGCGGACAATTGCGTGTAGGTTGAGAGACATTAGGAAACCTTCCAAGTTATGGAGCTCTGGAGGACGCCACTCAGCGTCAGAGGCTTTGTGGTCATCACGTTGTTAGGGAGAAGGCCTTTTCCTTTAGATTTTTTGGCCTTGTCCATTTCTCCGCGAGCTTCCAGTAAAGCCATCGTGAGTTTGGACCGTTTTTCGAAGGAACCTGCTGGGATACCTGCATTTCGAATAGTTTCCTTAATATCGTCCGTCGCCATTTGGCCCATAATTCCAAGGGAATGCTGAATATCGAAGGTCTTGAGAAACCTTGATTTGAATTTTGCAGTCCAATCTGATCGCCTTTTAGCGTAGGTATCTCTCATGAATGGGCGCGCCGGAAGATGCAACGTCCCAAAATTTTGGATGTAATTTCCATCCTTATCATGGATTGGCAGGTCTAATATCCCCGATAAATACGCATTTTGCTTCCCTGATACCCTTTGCACCCAACCGTACTCTAAGTACATAGCATAGGTCGCCACATCAGGGATCATGACTCCAACTTCAAGCTTCTTATTTTTTTCAGCTTTAAGTTTGTCTGCCAGCTTTTTGAACGCATTGTTAGATGTGATGTTGATGCCCATCGTCATCCCCACGGGTGATAATTATTTCCGGGATAAACTCTGCCGCCGATTCGGTATTTGGCAGTCAGCGTCCAGTACATGGCGCCGCATTGGGTTTGAGCCCACCAATCTCCGACAAAAGTATTCGTTTTCAGAAGGTCAAAGCTAGTACTCACACTTCCCTGCGTAGCACTAGCAATCCTGCCAACTTGACCATTCGGTTGCTGGCTAAGTGTCAGCAGGTGGCAGGTTACAAGATCAAGGAGTCGCTCCCTCGTATAGATCTTGTTATCCGGATCGTAAGGAGCAAAGCTGTCGGCGTCCGTATTTCCTACGAACTCCACCGCCAAATCAAAGTAGAACTGCAGAGTATCGTCTGGGAATTTGACTTCATCAGAAAACGCAGGATGAAGGATTCGAAATTTTTCAGGATCAAAGACGACGACAGCCATTTTGTTAACCTTCTTCGTTCTTAACTTCTTCAACGTTGACCGATTCAGGATCGATCGGATTGAGCCCGTGAGACGCTTCTTTTAATTCGTCCTCTCGGCCTCTGAATTCTTGAACTGATTTCATCTCAAGCAGGCACGGAATACCGCCGTTCACGCCTGTGAATACAGCCTCCTGACCATGCATGCGCTTGATGTTTTCCCAGTCCTCTTTATCGATCTGGAATGCGACAGAGTTTCCCTTGCCCAGCAGGATCCCGTCACGTTTTCCTCTAAGCGAATCATTTACGCCCGGGAAGATGATCGTCTTTGTTCCGCCATTGCCGTTGGGCACATCATCAAATTTGAGGCCGTGGGCCAAGGTGCAAGCAATGATCACGGTGGACTGAGTTTTAGCAGCGCTCTTCTTCTGGGTATTGCTGAAGTTGTCTGCGACTACCTTTCCGGATGTTGCTTTCTGATTTGTGGTGTTGGTACGAGCCATTATTTTCAATCTCCTAAGAAAGAGGCCCGAGAGATCGGGCCTCCGTAGCTGGTTATTTCAGGTTAGACGCCAAGCATTGTTGCGACGAGACTGGGCCGACGAATAACAGCGCCCCAAGTTCCGCCAACGACCTTCTGCTTGTAGCTGGACATTTCCGGAACCACACGACCCAAAAAGTATTTCTCAGAGAATGCGCAGATACCGGTTTCAATGCCAAACAGATCCGGGACGGTCATGTACAGCATTTCACCAGCAGTTGTAGTCAGCTCAGGAAGCTGAACTACTTCGATGTTGGGGAAGGACTGCTTGAGCATGGACATGGCCGTAAGACCGAAGGAGTTCGGTTCGGTCAAGTACGGAGCTCTGGTGTTGCTGACAGCGAGAATAATGCGGGAGTTCTGGTCAACAAGACCGCCGTTGTTCTTACTGATTTCAGCCCACAGCTTGTTAATGTCGTTATAGACAATGTTTGCAGTCTTTTCAGGCTGAGCGGCGCACTTATCCGCCCACGTAGAGTTAGCGGTAGAACCCGTGGTGATGGAGATCGGAGAAATCGAAACGTTCAGGTTCGGGTCATTTAACAGACCGTAGACCTTCTTACCTTCGACACCATAAAGCGCGAACTTGTTGTGAGCCATTGCCATAACGTAGGCAGAGGCCTGTTGTTTAGAAGAAACAACATTCAACTTGGCCTTGGACGCAAGACCGACTTCGCGGTCGCCATACTTGATGACGGTCTGGAACAGGAAGTTTTCACGAGTCGGGTACTCCACGTTTACGTCTGTGGAGACGTTCTCTGCGAAGTCAGAGTAAGGAGTCACATTGCCTGCGTATTCTTCGACCGGGAAGGTGAAGAAATTGTCAGTCCAATCCCCTTTGCGTTCTTCGCCGAAGATCTTTGTAGCGTTCTGGGCGGCAAACAGGATGGGGACGACCTGCGGGTCAATGAATGTCGTGAAGACTGACGGGACGCCGACAGACACAGGAGTCTGCAATGCAGCATCTCGAGCCATTGCCTTAACCGTTGCATCGTAATCGACGTTGATCTTACCTTTGGCGTCTGTGGAATAGGACATGAATCCTTTTGCTTCCACACCATGCACGCCTTTTTGCTTTGCTAATTCAAAATCGTTCATTTTTTACCTCAGATTAGGATCCACTCGCGGCAGGCTGATAACCGAGGCCGTGATTGGAAATGATGATCGTGTCGCCTTTTGCGCCAGCCGTCTGAACCGTCCAACCAGTGTCATTTGCGGCGCCGGCATCACCAAACGTGATGGCGCCGGTAGTCGGATCACAGAGAACAGCTTGACCGAGAGTTGCGGCCGCAGGTGCGACGATGTAGTAATCGCCTCTCACTGCAATCGTCAGTTCAGATCCTTTCGGATAAATGTCCGGAGTATCTGTGCCCAGCTCGATGGACGCCGTGAACGTGCGCTCAACAAAACCGATCGGTTTGGCCCCTGCAGAGCCCTTCAAGGATGCGATTGGGAATTTCACGGCTGTTCCGGTTGTGGAGGCGGCTACAGCAAACGCAAAACCACCGCACTGGACAGTACCGTCAGACAAGTAGTTCTGAGGCGTGTAGACGGCCTGATTGAATGCAACCTGCTGTCCCGGAATACCGATAGCAGGATAGAGACCTACAGATTTTTGAAGCATCAAAAAATCTCCTATTTATTTAACATTGTTCAAAATTGCGCTGACGGCAGTCGGCTTCTCGGTCACCTTGGCGCCGGAGTCTTTCGCACCAGCTAAGGCCTTTCGACCCTGCATGTAGGCGCGATACGCAGAACGAGCTTCGGATGCGGGGATGTTTTTCAAACCGAGTTTCTTGAGTGCTGCCACATAGATGGAACCTGCGGAGTCATAGGATCCGGCACGGATAACACCTAACACCGGCTTGACTTCTTCGATTGCGGCCAGTTCAGAGTAGATGGCGTTTCGGAGAATCTTCATGGAGTCAGAGGCAGAACTCTTTTCTTCTTTGCCATCATCAGGTTTCGGATCTTCATCTTGTGCGCCTTCATCTTTCTTCTGGGCGTAATTCAATCCGGCAGCAAAAGCCTTCTTCTCTTCTTCAGAAGCTTCATCAAGACCACAGGATTTCAATGCATCTTCCGCTTCTTTTTCGAGATAGCGTTCTTCGCCTTCGCGTTCGTGATCAGAATCGATGCGTTTAGGATCGTCCTTTTCACGTTTTTCGCCGTAGAGAACGCCAGCTTCAAAACCAGCCTTGAAGTTCGGATCCTTCATCTTTTCATCAAGTTCCGGATCGTCGTCCTGGGCCTCTTTTTGTTCATCGGGCTTAGGATCTTCGTCTCCTGTAGCCTGAGAGTAAGCCAGGTCAGACAGAGTGGTCTTAAGCTTTTCAGCTTCTTCGTCCGTCAGGCCTTTTGCCTTCAGTCCTTCGATGATTTTTTGAATCATCGCGTCTTTGTCATCATCTTGAGCGCCGTCAACGATTTTTCCGTTAGGATCAACGGAATGCAAATCGATAATCGCCTTTGCTAACGTCACTTCAGCCTGCTCAACAGCGTCATCTTTTTCCATATTGAGAAAGTCCTTATTAGAATCGCGAACTCTTACCTCAGGCCCAGCGCGCCCAGTTTCAACAAGCGCAAGATGGTTCGCTCTGATCTTGCGTTGCACATAGTCGTATTTCTCTCCATCAGGTGTCTCACCCGGCGAGAAGTCGGGCTCGAACGTGTACGCAAGACTCAACTCACGCATTGAACCGTCTTCGATCCTGCTGCGTGCGTCCTTGTCGTAAATGTGCAGAGAGTTAACTAAAAACGGAGCCTCAAAAGCTCCGTCCGTTCCGGTAGTGCCGACCCGAGTTTGTTTGTTCTCGGGGGCTCCGTGATCATCGTGATGCTCAAGATGAATCGGGATACCGTTAATTGATTGAATCGTTTCGGGAGAGCTGAGTTCTTCGGGCGGTCGATAGGCGTGATAAATCTTCTCCGGATCAAGTCCGAGCTCTCGCCAGCCTGCAATCTCCTGGCCGTAATACGGAGCAACCTGAACTCTTGTCAGCGGAGATTTTTGGACATGGAGGAAACCATTGTCATCAACAGATCGAACGCTCACAGAATCAATTGCAACCGTGCGTTTTAGATTTCCCACAGTAATAACCTCGAATATTGTTTAATCCGGAAGAATGCTTCTGAACTGGCATCTGCACCAGTAAAGCTCACCTGGCATCACATTCCGCCCGACTTCCTTGTCGTAAAGACCCTTAGAAAGATCAAACTCTTTGCCGTTCATCTCAATGTGGCTTTCTCGACTGGTGTACTTGCCGGGGACGTGAATCCAAACCCCGCGAGTAATGCCCAAACCTTTGCAGTTAGCCTGCTGAATCTGCTGATTCAATTTGAGAGTTTGGTCAATTGCCACACGCTGAGCTCGTTGAGCTGTAAACGAAGAAGAACGGCCAAGAGCTTCGACAATCTGCGAATAGGTACCGCGACCTTCATACGCATCCATAAAAGCACCACGGATATTTGCAAGCTCGGATGTTGTGATGTTGCTGATGAGACTTGTCGTGTCGGCGACCATACGCGGAAGCTCATTCACTGCCTGTGGTGTAATGAAAAAGTGCTTCCGCGTCTGCCTCATCTCGTAGGCAAAAACCGAAGCCGGAACTCCTGCAGCCAGCAGTGATGCTTTCTGAGCCGTTGAGACATCAGTAGCGAGATTCTTCACGTACCATTCCGCGATCTGACGCGTTTCCCGATCTGCGGTTTTCATCCAGTTACCCATGTTGCGGGCGATGAATTCGTCAACATTGCGACGGAAACGATCCGGATCACGAAGAACTAAGCGGTTGATTTTTTCCTTGATGTTCCGAAGTCTTGCTCGATCAAGGGGATCGTCCGGACGGAACGTTAAGGAAGCGTCCTCAGTCAACCCGCCAGCGTCAGACAGGTAAAGGAGAATCTCGTTGAGAATCCTATTTCTGAAGGACTTCAAGAAAGTGTCGAGCTTCTTTTTGAACTTTGCTTGTCTGCCAAGATTCGGCTGAACGGCACGAGCAGTCTTCATTAAAAAATCTCTCCAGCTTTGTCTTCATCAATCTTCGGCGCCGGCGCCACATTCTCATTCGATCGTTGTTTCAGGAAGTTGTTCATCAGCTCATTCTGCTGACTGGGATCGTCCGTCATGAGCTCCCCTTCCATTCCTTCAGGCAATTCCTCAGGAATGAAATCGAGACCCATATCCGAATCACGACGAACAAACTCACGAACCTCTTCAGCGCTCAGAACATTGCGATCCTGCAACACAGCCAACATGTCGACCTTTGTCTTAGCTGTGATTGCTGTAGCAGCGGCATCAGCTTCTCCAAGCTCATTGAACTTGAATGTAACGGACGGATCAACATGACCAAATTCGACAAGCTGAATGGCCTTCAAGACGGTTTGTATTGCGTCTCGATTGAGCTCCTGCTTCGACTTGATATGGTCGTAATAGTTCCGGATGTCACTCTGTCCGGTCGCGTTGAAACCACTCGGAGAGATTCCGAGGAGCTTGACCGCCGGCGTTCGGTTGATAGCCGCAATGAATTCCAATGCCTGCCGGATGATGCCTTCAACTCCTGAGATCGTCAGAGTGATGTTCTGCAGATCCTCCGAAGAGTCACATGCAAAAATGGCCTCATTCGAACGGTAACGCTGTAGAAGCATCATCTTCGCGTCTAACTGCTCAATCCCGCCAGCCTCAAAAGCCTCAGCGAAATTTGTTTTGAATACCGTGAGGTTGAGTTTCTCCAGAATGCTGACCCCTGTTTCCCGGGCTTTGTTCCAGTGGAGAACGTAATCCCAAAGGATCTGAGCCTGTGGGATTCCAAGGAAGTTATAGGCAGGCCTCAGAAGCAGCGGAGGTTCATTGTCAAATAGTCGAATAAGACGAGATGCATGCACCTCTTGGCCAAGAACGAACCAAGATCTCGGCTTCAAATAATCGTCTTTGAGCGGCTGGCTGGCGTTGTAAAATCCCGGCGAGACATTGACCGGATCAATAACGATAAATTTGATCGCCTTATCCTCGCCCACTAGCTCGGCTGACTTGTCGGAATAATTGAGAGGAAGCTTTAGCGCTTCTCCTTCAACTCCTGTGTCAACGAAAATGAAACATCCTCCCATGAAACCAACAATGCTCAGAGCTTCATTAAAGAGCTTCCTCAGTCGATATTTGTTCTCCTGAAGATCTTGTAGCTTCTTTACGTTGTCTGCCGATTCGTCTTCTCCGCCCTCGACCTGAATCCATTCCCGGCACATATCATCTGCAACGGTCTGAATGCAGGTGCGGATCATGCCGTTCTGGGCGATATTCTGCAGGACGCCGTAGCCGACGAATGAAGTCATCGGGAACTGGCCTAAATCCAAAGCGTGCTGTGTCAGTGAGGCATAGTACGCATTGAAACTCGAGCCAATCGCGGCATCATTTGTAAAACGAGACTCTTCTTTCTCCGGCTCTTTTGTGTTCAAGGTAATCGGAGGATAAAAGAGCGTTTTGGCCTCTTCGGTTGAGAACGATCTTCTAGGAGGCACGAAGCGAGAGCTTACCGCATCGATGATCTTTTGATTGATCTTTCGGCGTTTGTTTTCGTCTAGTTGATTCATGATTTTCAAAATCTAAAACGTGCCTGCTGCATCTGCTCTCGGGTCAAAATGACGCCTGAGCCGTTGCGGAAATAGTTCAATGCCTGAGTTGTGCTATCTACCTGGTCATCGTGAGAACCCGCAGGAAACTCAAGCAACTCACTGACGTAATGCGGCACCCAAGGCGCTTCAGTGTCTTCCGGAATAAAAACATTCCCTGCCTCGAAGTAAGGAGTGACGGACGATGCCCTTGCCTCCTTTGATTCGGTGGGCGTTATCGGAACAAACCCAGAAACCGTAGATTTCAGCTCTGAAATAACCGCCGAGCCGTTAGCTTTGTCTTCAACCAGTTTCCGGACAACACGCGGCCACTTTTGTGCAAGAACGCGGACCATCTCTTTTGTCTTCACAAAATCCCATTGGCCTCGTACTTGATCAAGCAGGTAAAAATTCGGACCTTTTTTGCCCCAAACCTGACCGACCACATAGTCGGAGTTTTTGGAATCCTTGAACGTCATATCCCACGACATGAGCGTATGGTCAAACTCGGGAGGCAGGCTTGATGCTGTCCATCGTCTAAACCATTCAAGTTTGAACAAAGCTCCGCCATCGGGCACTGGATGCTGCTGATACAGAGCCTCCCAATCTCGACTGCCTATCGTTTTCTGGATCTGCAGCAGAGTTGAGAGCGGATAACGCTCAGGATGCAGAGCTTCCCCAGCTTTGCGGTGTAATTCGTCATGCTCGGCGATAGCCGGATAATTTACGATCCGGAATGTATCGCCCTCTCCCATCCTCTGGATCAGTCGACCAATCAGATCGTCTGTGTGCCAACGGGTGGCCATTACGATGACTCCACCTCCGGGAGACAGTCGGGTGTAGGCGGTAGATGTGTACCAGTCCCAAATGGAGTCTCGGATAGTCTTAGAACCTGCTTGAGCTCGGTCTTTAATCGGGTCGTCGATAATCAAAATATCGGCACCCTGACCCGTTATACCGCCACCCACACCGCAAGAACGATAGGCGCCGGCATGACCAACAATCTCGAAGAGGTCAGAGGTTCTTATATACGATCCTCGGGAGTCGGTACGCACTCTCGAATTGCTGAGCCGAGTATTCGGGAACAGCTCAAAGTATTTCTCATCATCTATTACGCGTTGAACATCTCTGTTGAAGCGCTGTGATAGGTCTGAAGAATACGATGTTGCGATGATTTGAAGTTCTGGATTTCTCCCAAGAGCAAAAGCCGGAAAGCGCCTAGAAACAAGCTCACTCTTCCCGGATCTCGGAGGCATCGTGATAATTAGCCGAGGAGACTTTTTATCTGCCACGTCCTGCAGAAACCTGTCCAGCTCATCACAAATTTCTTTGTGTACCCAGCCGAGCAGGTAGTCAGGTTTTGTGTGCAGTGTGAAAAAAGACAGGCCCTTACGGGCCTTAGCTAGTCTGATCTCCTGTATCGTTGGAAGCCGCATTCACAATACCCTCCAGCGCGTCTAACTGTTCCAAGGTGAGCTTGCTTAGATCCAGCTGGTTAACCTTATCGACCTTGACCGGTTCACCGTCTTTTCCAGTGATCTCCTTCCTGTCAGTCTCTTTCCACCCACAGCGACTCTTCATGTAAAAAATGGTCGCTGCCGGATTGCCCTCCCTAATGAGGGACATTAGTTTTCCGCCCACAAAGGCGTTTGCCTTAGCCTTTCCCTTTTTTATAGCGGTCGCAAAATTCGCAAAATCTTTTTTTCGATTCTGTAGGGTTCGATAACTGATCCCGAGCGCGAGAGCGATCTCCTCCTCGTTGTCACAAACCTGAGCCAGTTGTTCAACCTTCTCTAAGTCAATCTGAATGCGTGGACGAGTCCGCTTCTTTTGAACTTTTTCTTCCATGCCATCATCCTGCCTCTAGTTAACTGGTCATATCGATGATCTTCTGAATTAAATCCTCGGGTCCGAAACTCTTAACGAAATCCTGAACCTGCTCTTTGTATTCGATCGGAATTGAGAGCGTCAGATTAAAGCTATCTGCCTCGGGCTCCTCTTTTTCCGGTTCTTCCTCTTCCTCAGCGAGTTCGGTAGTTCCACACAACAAAGCGTTCAACTCTTCGTCTGAGAAACCAGTGACCGGCGCCAAATCTGTATCCTGCAATTCCTGCAGCTCAATTCTCAGGAGATCAATATCCCAACCGGAATTAAGAGCAATTCGGTTATCTGCAAGGATGAAAGCCTTCTTCTGAGCTTCAGACAATCCGGTTAATTCAATTGTCGGTATTACCTTCAGTCCGAGCTTCTTAGCCGCCTTCAGGCGTCCATGTCCGGCAATCACTCCACCCTGTTCATCAACCAGGATAGGATTGTTGAACCCAAATTCCTTGATCGAACTGGCGATTTGATTCACCTGTTCCTCAGAATGCGTCCGGGCATTGTTTGCATACGGAATCAGGTCATTGACCGGCCTGTAGAGAATTTTGAGTTCAGATTCTTTCATAGCTTAAAAAAGGTGCGCCCGACATCTTTCAGCCGAGCGCAACCCCAACCAACCCCAAGGAGATAGTTTGTTAAGGCGGTTTTCTCCGCCATTCTCGTCAGGAGAATTAGAAATCCAGCGGAGTGAGCATCGTTTCCATAAGAATGAAAAGCTAGGCTTGCTGGATGTTGTAAATGGCTCGGTGCTTAAGCCCACCGAGAGGCTGGCGGTTGTCGATAATCATTGAGGTCAATGAAACCGCTGAGATGTTAGCCGTCCGCCAGTTCTTTAATAATTCGATTTTGGAGTACGGGAGGACAATCGAAGATTGAGCGAACGGCCGAAAAACAAAAAGCCCCGAAATCGGAGCTCTTATGTAATCGATTGGCTTAATCATCGTATCCTCTTTTCTTTGGATACACGGGCTCCTCCGCAAGGAACCCGTTCAGATTAAGCCTATCGGCGCCTGAGTATCACAGGCTTGAAATTGTCTTATTGACGATACCACACCGAGACACCCATTGCAATAAATGCTATTTCTTAGCCGGTGCTTCCACTTCCTTTAATTCTCTATCCGGGAATCTCGTAACACTAACCACGCCCCTCCGGAGCAAGGAGGCAGAGGCTACGTCACTCAATGTCATATACGCGGCCAACCCAGAGTTAAACTTGGCATTCTTCACGTTATGCACTGGAATCGTTTCTTTCCCATCACTCAAGAAGAGACTTATGTAATCGATTCCGAGAGCCTGATTTGTATCGTTCTTAAAGACCAACCGTACCTTCACATCCTTCGGACCATAAATCGTGGCAGATCGCGATAACTCATCAATCTTGGTTTTTATGTCTTTTCCAATAAAAACATTCATGAACTGATTGTTTTGAGAGGAACCGATGCAAATCTCATTGGCATTGCAATCCTTCAGCCCAATACCGCCCACTTTAAATGGGAGTTCAAACTGGGCGAAAGTGTCTATCCCGCTTCCTCTCTTGCACCCCAAATAAGTGGCATTTGGGAAAACGTAGTTAATTTTTTGCTTGGCCTCTAAGACAGAAGAACTTTCTAAGTCGCTCTTGTACTCTTTGCATGCCGGAACTTCAATATCCAATCGGGCATTCTTAATGACCGGAGCGCCAAAAACTTCAGAGTATGTGACTGGCATCGTGATTTCAGATTTGCATCCAGCCAATAGAAGTGCAGTCAGTCCAACTAGGACAGAAAGGGATTTATTCATTTTCGATCTCCTAGGGTTTGTATGTAATTTTTAAATTTTATCAGGGCAAGTTGAGAAATAATCCGGCGAATATCCCATCTTTACCTGAGACATTCGCACTGTTTTCCCTTATTGTTTTTCTGCTTTATCCTTTGCCGCTTCATAAGCTCTTAGCCTAAGGGCAAAGAAAATCAAAGATTCTTTGATCCAACCTTCTAGTTTTACATCCTTTACCTTCCAGATTTTCCGTCCAGCTCTACGCAGAGCATAGTTATTGGAAAATACATAAAGGAGGATGATGTTCTTCGCCGTCTTAACGGTTAGCCCTCCCTCACCAATAGTAAAAAAATCGGCACCCGGTACATCCAAGTATTGCCAAACCAAGTTGAGTAAATCCGCGTCTTTTTGGTCAACCTTCATCGCAAAATCTTCTGAGCGATCATCCGGACCAGAATAATCCTCAGAAAAATCAGTCTTATTTCTCGTCAATGCGAGGGCTTTCTCTACTGCGTAGGCAATCGAGACGTTTTTAACAACACGATCACGGTACGCCCGGCGCCAGTTATCCAAACGAGGCCTGAGATCATCAATGAGTTTTTGTTCTGTTTCTGTCATCCAAGAGTCCTCACGTAGCTAAACATGCAGTAGAGATAAATAATCCCGATGGCCGAGAGCCCAAAGAAATCCAACTTTTTCCTGAGCTTGTCGCGGTGCTCCAAAAAATCCGCAATCTTCTTAGCGACCCAAAGAAGGGCGTAGATTGCCATCACAGAATTGATCCACCAGAAAACAAATGCTTCAACGTTAAAATGCCTGAACATTCCAGCCCCCACCCTCTTTCTTTGGTCTCGGTGTGACGATAAACAACGGAATCGGACACTCATCAGCACAGACTTTGCATTTAACTTTTGCGTCGTCAGCGAAGATTTTTAGAGAGCCCTTGACCTCGTGCAGCTCAAGCGTTTTATCTGGACGCATGACAAGAAAATCAGGCGTATACGAGCATCGGTTTGAGGCAATCTTCCACGTGAAGCGCTCGAACCAGTATTTGAGGATTAACCCAGCGTTTTTCTGTTGTTCTAAGTGGTCTCGATAGGCGGCCTCGGTCCGGTTCATTTCTCCTACTTTTAACCTGCCCTTTGCTTGTAAAAACCTTTTCATTTATCCCTCCTGATTGAGTTTGTGTTGTTTGGTTGAATTCTTTAATGCTGTTTCCAGAACATTAGAGTTCCGTTGAGCGATGATCTGAGCGTGTGAAGGCCAACGCTCAAACTGCGAGAAGAAGTCTCTCCTGCGTTGAATTTGCTCGTCTCCTGCCTGCTCGAACACGGAGCATCGAGCAAACGAGACCGGATAGCACTGGATGCCGCCCCCTTTATCTGGATGGTGGCAGTAGATGTTCATGTCTCCGAAAGAAGCCTTAGGCGGCCGCCGAATGTTTCCTGCTGGATCGATCCAGTAGCTCTCGGCGAACTTGCAGTACAAACAGCACCCGCTCATATCCGTCTCCTGAAGGAGCTGATGACCGCTCCGATAAATACTCCGATCATGAATGCCAGGCTGTAATCAACGTTTGAGCCGCTGTAAGCAAACCAACTAACATCAGCCAAATAAAGCAAACCGCCCATCCAACCGAGGGATTTGAGTAGGTAAGCGAAATCAAACCTCATGTTTCTTCTCCTGGCTGAGCTGGAAAGCAGCTCTCACGAGTAATCCGAAAAGAAAAAAGTTGACGAACACCACCGGCGCCAAAATAATCATTAGCAGTGTCCAAGCTGAATCAGACATGACGCACCTCAATCGAAAAGATCAGCCGTCGCAGGTTTGCGCATTGAAGTTCCGGCAAAAAGCATCGGCACGCATTTAGAGCGAATGCGGTCATAAAGACGATCTCCGAGAAGTTCCTCCAGCGCTTTAGGTCCGAGATTGCTGAGAAGGATCGATGGCTTGTTCGAAGTCACACGATTGTCGAGAATGGAAAAGAGAATCCTCTTTTCAGCCTCCGAGCCTTTTTGAACACCGACTTCATCAATTACCAAAAGCTGAATCGAAGAAAAGAACTTCAGCGTTTCCTCTTCGTTTGTTGAAGCTCCAGCCTGGTATGTGCTGCGGACGGCCGAGAAGATTTCGCTTGCTTTGTAATACCTTGGATAAGAGAATGCGTACTCTTTGAGAAGCTCGATCATGATTGCGCAGGCAAGATGTGTCTTCCCAGTCCCGCAGCTTCCCAAAAACAGAAGTCCATATCCGCCTGCTTTTGCCTTCTCCCAGCCTTTAACAAAACGTCTTGCCAATTTGAAAGCGGCCTTTTGGCTGTCTGTCTCTTGAATGAAGGTTGAGAAGTCTTTGGTTTGATACTCAAGAGGCATACGGGTTTCTACAATTCTTTGCTTGCGGTTTCTCTCGGCTTCCTCTTTCCTTGCCTTCTCTTCATCAATAGCCCTTCGAGCTTCTTTGAGCTTAAAACATTCAGGACATTCGCTTACTTCCTTGATCTGTCCGCTTAACCAGACTTGATTTGCAAGGTATTCCCCGTGCAATGGGCACATTGTTTTAACTTGCCGTATTTCCAATTTTCCGAGAATGGTATTAACGGCTTTGAGATTTTTGGTTTCGGTGTTGTTCATAGTATTAAGTTCCCGTCTTTATCAAACTCGCACTGCTCCCGGTAGTACTCCTCAGTGAATCCGCCAGGAGGTTCGTACTCGAAGGACGGAGCGTTGTTGAATTGGTTCTGGCTCTTCTTCTCTCGCTTAGCTTTGTCATTGATGCAGAATGTTGTGAACGCCGCTTTGTAGTCTGCGTACTCAACATCCTTGGCTTTGCAGTAGGCGATCAGAGAATCAAACAGCGATTGCGGGTCTGGGACCCCGTACCGCTTGGCTATCGCCAAATAATCCTCCGGGATCTGATCTCCGTCTTTGAAGGGACATGGGATCTTTTCCTTCTTCTGCCGTTTGGCCTTTGTCTTCTTCTCAACAATTTCTGTTTTGGAAACAGTTGTCTTCTGCAGCGGGAGCTCTTGTTCAACAGGAACGGTTTTTAAAGGAGTCTCTTTTTCACACGCACGCCCCGCGAAAGTTTTGGTGGCTTCTGGATGGTGTCCGTGGGTGTGTATTTCCTTATCCTGTTCCTGCTCCTGCTCCTGTTCCTGGATGCAACATGGTTGCCCGTTGGTACGTGACATGGCATCCTTGATGGCATCAATTAAGTCATTAGGGATGGCATTTCTCATTCCTACAGAAAGGCCATCTACAAAGGTTTTCAGGCGTGCAACATGCTTGTCCAAGAGGTCGCATTCGGGCATCAGATCAATCAATTCGCACCATGACTTGAATGCATTAGGAGAAGAAGGCGCGTTGTACTTTAGGAAGTTATTTATGACAATTAGCCCTGCCTTCTCATCAGCATCAATCATGCCGTTTAAAGTGACTTCTTTGATGGCATGCGACATGGCATCTCGTTGCCAACCCAATTCGTCAGCAAGGTTTGAAACTCGTGTCCGGATAGTTCCTATCTGCGTGGTATCTGGATGAGTCAGGAGCAAAATAAAGGCAAGTTTGCCGTTATCCGAAAGCTCCCTGAACTTCCTGTCATTCCACATTCGGACGTCTATTTTTCTATAGCGAGCCATAGCGACTCCCAGTTAGTTGGCGACAGCGTGTTTAATCACCGGAATGCGTTTGAATTTTTTCTGCAAGAACAAAAGGCGACCTTCTGGCATTCCAGACTTAAGCCATCCAGAAACGCTGGCCGGTTTAACTTCACAGATGTTTGCAACAGCTGTAGTTCCGCCTAAAGAATCAACGATTAGGCGGGCTGTCTGAGTATCGGTTTTTTTGCGCATAGCTAAATTTTTCCTAATTTTTGCCTTATTAAATTATAAGGTTTTCCGAATTACTTAATCAATGCGCCTAATTATTTTTCTTTAAAATGTATTAGGAAAACCTAATAAAGAAAGGGTTACTCAAATGAACGAAAAAACAACATTGGCAGAGCGTTTAACCTTGGCGTTGAGTGATTCCGGATTAAAGAAAAGTGACATCGCTAGGTTATGTTTTATCTCCCCGGCATCTGTATCAGATTGGTTTTCCGGTAAGTCAAAAAGCATCAAGTCCATTTACCTTCCCAAAGTTGCCAAGGTTCTTGGCGTCTCCTCGACATGGCTTGCGACTGGGAACGGTCCCATGAAATCCCCAAACGTACTGGTGACAGAGGATGTGTGTGATGACGATGATTGGGTAGAGATTCCTGAGTACAAAATCCGATTTGCGGCAGGTTTCGAACAAAACTCCACATTGGAAGAACTGGCTTCTGAATACAAAGCTGCTTATCGTCGTTCATGGTTCCAGAGAAAGCACGTCAATCCAGAAGACTGCAAGCGCTTCAAAGTAAAAGGAGATTCCATGGAACCTCTTTTGCTAGACCATGATGTTGTCTTAGTTGATTGCTCCAAAACTGAGATCATCGATGGCCGAATCTATGCCTTTGTTTTTGGGGATGCTTTAAGAGTAAAGCGGCTTTATAGAAAAATCGACGGCTCGATAATGGTGCATTCAGAAAATCCAAACTTTCCGGATGAAACCATTAAGCCAGCAGACACTGAGCAAGTTCAAATTATCGGAGAAGTCATTGAAAGATCTGGATCAGTTTGATAAAGATTTAGGAGAAGAAAAATGCTTTTCTGTGAACGAGGCATCCGTGCTCCCGAACGCCTTTATTCTTTAAATAAATTTTATGTGATACCGTCTGAAGCAGAGAAAAAATGGAAACTCATGGGTATATACGTACCCATATTTTTCTTTTTCATATCTCACGCTAAGGCGGGCATGTCGGCAGAGATCTTGAATCAAACTGCGACTTTATTATGTGAAGCCTTGTTCAAGAAGAAATACAAAAGAAGCTTTTTCTTCTTCAAAAAACTTATCGAAGACCCTTTTGAAGATTATTGGGATGAAGTCATTGGCATAGCATTTTCAGCAGTTTGGCAACAAGCGAAATGGGGCGACTTCATGGAAAAGGGATACAGCATGTCATGGCACCTGGGCAGACAATTTGAATATATGTCGGTTTTGAACTTTCGCCCAAATTTCCTTAGATCTAGGTTAGAAGTCGATGAGGAATTGACAAGAATTTATCAGTCCGAGTGCAAAAAGGAAAAAGAAATTTCAGCCCTTGCGTGGAGGCTATCTCGGATGCCTGCTTCAGAAAGAGAGAAGCTGTTGCAACGAAGATACCAATAACTCACCCAAAAGAGAAGGACAGCCGAAGGTTCGGGGCTTTGTGCGACACATATCAACGCAAGGACATTTATAAAAGAATTTAGGGGGCAAAATGTCTCAGTACGATGTTCCAGAAAACGACGCAAGGGAAATAATGCTACTTCCAAAGGAGGGAGAACCAAATGACTGGATTGCAAATGATGGCTCAGAGAATGTTATTTCAATGGCTTTCCCTGCCGTTGTTACTAAGGGTCCTCCGTTATCTGGACTGAAGGTTGTTTTTGATTACAAATACCCTCGTGACATTCCTGGCGAAAGGATACGAGCAACCCTCTTTCAAGAAACAGGTAAAAAGAGACAACGAATGCGGCAGCGCGTCTACCAAATCGAGGTCAGATCTGGGAAGATTTCTTCTGCCCACCAATTGCCACATGAGCACATTGGAACGCTAAGATTAAACCTTGACAAAGTACTTAACTTTAGCGAGTGCTTGGATCTATTTTGCGAAAGATGTAATTTAACAATTTGTGGGGATCAGGAGATTCTTGATCCCGGAAAATTCGAGTTATTGCCATGATGAACGAAAGATTGCCTGATATTCTAGGAGAAAGCTTTCAGTTAGTACTAATGCAAGAGAAATCTTCCATTTGGCAACTCTCTTTGCCTATCAAAACTCTCGATAACGACAACTTTGAAATCTATCTAAGAAAAACGGGCAAAAACTATCACCTCTTCGATGATGGAAACACATTGTGGACCGCCACTGGCTTAGGTGCGAAATCTAAACTCTTCAAAGAGAAGCTTGCACTTGTAGCTCACATAAATGAACTAAACCTAGATAAGTTCGGCGAGTTGAATGCTACCTGCACTGAAGATAATTTGATTGAAACCGTCGGAAAGTTCATTAAAGCGTTAAATCAAACAGATTTATTTTTAGCTACCGACCCAGAGCTTTTCCAGGTTAAAGAAAACCTATATGAAATTGCCAAAAACATGTTGTCTGAGCTAACTACCGCGTTAATTTGTAAGCCAAAGGTTAGTTTCACCGGATACTCGACCAATAAATATTCTTTCGATTTTAAGATCAACGATTTACTAGTCGATGCCTTACCGCCATCCGGAAACAGTATCAACTCTTGCATAGCTAAAGTAGTCGATATCAGAGCAGCGCTTTCCGATGAAAGGGAGAAAAACTTTTATCCAACTGCTTTAATTGACGACAGATTCGTTGATAAAAAAGACAAGCATATAAATGGATTTTTGAAAAAATTAACAACAATAATGAGCGCCTATACTTTTTCCCAAGCTCCTAGTCTCATTGAAAGATCTTCTTTCCTTTAATTCAGCTGCACCGCCTCCGGGCGGTTTTTTATTGCCGCGAGAGCGGCTTTTTTTTGTTGCCTAAAAGCGCAAACACAGACATTCAGATCAATGAGAACTAAGAAAAATTTTAGGAAAAAATTTAGGTTTTCCTAATTTTTCCCTTGTTTCTGCCTAATTTTTACCTTATACTTCTCCTTAATGATTTTAAGGAGATAACTAATGTTTCTCTAAGGTAAACAATTTAAGAATCCGGGCCATGGAGTACTAAACCCGGACGCAGCAGGTAGAAAAAGAGCCTGCTAGTGAAAAAATTCGAAACGGCCAAGTGCGGGCGGTGCTGTTCACGCGAAGACACACAATCGGACAACAGCAGTCAGTGAAATGAATGACTTAGGCAAAAAGGTAGCCAGTCAGCATTTTTCAGCTAGAGACCTCTGACAAATAAAGGCATTTGAGATGCACGCAGTATCAAGAACAGCAAACCTGCGTTGAGGTCCCGAGAAGCTAACCAGATGAGGAAATCAAAACCAAGAACAGAAACTCGGGCGTCCCAGTCTCGTGAACTGGGTGAGCTAAGCGCTCTCGCAAGAGAAACTGTAGAGCGCAAACACAAGCTCCTTCTTTGTCACTCACCCAAAAGACGAATGATCTTTAACTTAGAGGGAGCTTCTGTTTTTAAGGAGAAATTTCAATGTCTATTTACATAATGATCGGTATCGGAATGATTGCTCTTGCCATTACTTGCATTTTCAACACCATCATGATCAATCGACTTTACCGCATCCTTTTTGGGGATCATCGAAAATCCAATAACTGATGGCTTTGTGATCCCCCGCCAACAGAACCTGAATCTCAAACGGGGCAAGAGGCGTGGGTGAGACATAGAACTGAAGTTCTACTTCTTCTCTATTTACAGGGACAGAGACGGCATACCGAAGTATTGAGACTGGCTCGCCTATGACCATGTATTTTTTATTAAGCAGTTTTCTTACTCTGGCTAGTTTGAACCCAGGGATCGCAATGTATTTCGTCTGAACAAAATATTGTCCTGGAAAAATTTTTAACGTGACGATGTACCCGTCCCCTTGTGGAATCCAAATTGATTCTCCAACGCAAGGACGGGCTCTCTCATCCATCCGCTTATTAAGCTTGTAACTAAGCCACGAGAAGAATGCAGCCATGATGCCGGAGACGGTCCCAAGAAAAATAAGAAAAGATTCCATTTTTTCTCTCAAAAATTGAGCTTAGACAATTCAATTTTAGGAGGATGGCTGCTCGGAAAGACGAGCACTTCCGCACTGGAGACAACCATGGAAAAACCAAAGAAATTAACGAAAAAGCAAAAACTCGAATTACTCGAACAGAAAAGAGCTGCCAAAGCTTATTGCGACGAGTTGGCCAAGCGAAATGAGTTCGACTATGGGAACTGTTGGGATTATGCCATGATGTTCGGCCGCGGCTGGGAAGTCGATGAAATCTACAACTACCTGCGCAGATATTGCTGAGAATTCTATGAAAATACCTTTTCCTAGTCTTCCGAAGTATCAGGCCCGCTGGATTCCTGTTCTATTCACTCCTGTGACTTGCGGTGAAGATGTTCTATTTGTAGGCATTTGTGGCGAGTTCAGCAACACCAAATTCGCTGAGAGAATATTGCCGGACGAAACGCTCAATCGCCTTTTCCCGGAAAGTCCTCAAGCTCAAGAATTTATTGATTTCGTCATCGATGCTTTGAATAAAAGCAGAGACTTTAGTGCGGACGGCTTAATACTCAGCGGGTTCAAGCTTGGCAGGCCGTTCGATACTTATTGCGATACCAAACTGGATTTGATTGAACAGGCCATAAAGTTCTCTTCAAGCTTTGTCACGATTGAGGAATATTTGTCTTGGAAAGGAGTTAGCAATGAAAACCTTGGGGCCTTATAAAGGATTCCGTGGCTCGATTGAGAAGAGTATCGAAGACGATTGCTTTTATGGAAAAATTCTAGACGTATTGGATTTAGTTCTGTACGAATCCGGCAGTCTAAAAGAACTGGAAAAGGCGTTTCAAAAGGCCGTGGATGAATATTTAGAGGATTGCATTTCGGCTGGTAAAGAAATTGTTCATAAGGACGAACAATAAAATCAAAAGCGCCGGCCTGCCACTAGGACAGTTTCCGGCGCCCGCCGCTTGGACGCATTTCTCAGTGTTCTCACACTGCATTCCGTCTGGGGAAGATCACTAGGGTCAACCTGATCCAGTCCGTCAGACCTCATTATAAACGGCGCTCCAACTTGTACGTTTTTGAACAAGTTCATCCACAAACCTCTTCTCTGCCAAACTCCCTTGTTTCTGTTCACTGAACGGCTGCGGAAGAGGTTTCTGAATGAATTGACCATCAAAGGAGACAAAATGGAAAGACTTGTAATTGAAAAGCGGGATTACTCAGACGTTGAGGACGCTCTGAAGTGTTCCGGGAAAGCTGAACAGATTGCCGAACTGATTAACGATTTTGAGTATGAGCTCAAAAATTGCCAGCTTGCGGACGAGCCTCTTCGAAAGAAGCTTGACGAAATAAATCGCTTTTTCAGCGAGGAGTCCGAACGCCTCATGAACCTAGCTGAAGGTAAATTCAGATAACGAACACAAGCGCATTGGCTGGGTCTCGGTTACCTGAGTCGCGACGGGTCAGAGAAGCTAGTGCGCTTCTGTTTTTTAGGAGACAGCGCGATGAACAAAGAAATCTCCCTTCTTTCGCAAACATATAAACTGCTCAGCAATGCGGCGCCGCCTCAAAACGAGACGGCCGCACGCGAGTTTTACGAGGGTTTGAAAGCTCTTGAATATGCTGTCTGGTGCTTAGAAAACTCTCAAGCAGTTGCTATGGGTTCACCCAAACAGGTGATACGAATCTTCCCAGAGTTTTATCTTGTGGAGCGCTCTGAGGAGGTACATACTTTCCTTCAAGAATTCGGACATTGGTTATCTCAGGAACCTCAAAAATGCAGCACAATCTGAAACTTGTTCACGACAGCGACTGCGCCGTCAACAATGAGCCGGCCTTTCCCGCCGGCCCGTGTGACTGTGGAGCAGAAGCTAGAGCTCAGCATCGATACGTGAGAATGATGGGTCAGATTTTTTATAAAAAGGCGGCTCGCTGTAAAAATGCTCTTCGGTTAAAACTAGTCCGCGGATTCTGTCGATCAAAAACAGCCGCCAGCAAGGGACTGTTCCTGAATGCGTATCTCCTTCTATTTGGTACCCACGAACGGCAGGCATTCCTGCGGTGGTGTAGCCGAGTGTCGCGCATTCAACGACTCTATCCAGACCGTCGTAGTTAAAGGTCACGAATCTCATCTCCTTTATTGCAGAGACTAAGACAATGTAATTATTGATGACATGCATTTTTCCTCCATTGGTTAATTGAGTGTTGACAAATTAATTATCCCGCGGAGGTGACAGCTCGGAAAGACGAGCACCTTCAGACCATCTTTAAAAGCTCCTCGGGCTTTTACCAATAACTGTTAGTTCCAGTTCAGCGCTTAGGGGAGCTTTTGAATGTGGTCTTTTTTACATAGTTTTATTGGAGAGAAAAATGATCTTATTACCGGACGAGCAAAAGCAGCTCTTTAATTGTGTCATTGACGATCTTCTGAAAGAACGCGGTTCCGCCATTTACCTCACTGACGCACTGGCTTATGCAGAACGCGCTGTTGTATCTGCCCTGCTCAATGGCAAATCCGAGATCACGCTTGATCTTGGTCACGTTGTCCAAACTGCAGAGGCCCAACGGGAAACTAAGGCGCTCTTCAAGGAGTATGCACAGAATTTCATTTCTGATTTGGCCATTGAAGCGATTGATCACGACATGTACCCAGACGTTAAAAATTAAGGGCTTTACAAGTCTCCATGAAAGTCGCTAAACTAGTCCTGTCTGGAAACAGACGCGGGCTTGGCGGCCCGAATAATTAGGCGATCAGTCGCCGAAAGGCGTTTTTTTATGGCTGGTTGCAAGGGTGTCCAGATTTTGGACTACCTGTAAAAGTCTCCTACGAGCGGGACTTACGGACAATCGAAAGATTGGCCGTTTCCTAATTGACGGTCCGCCAATCCGTAAGTTCCTGCTCACCATCTTGGCGGATGAGGCAGGTGGTTACTTCAATTAGGAGACTTAAATGTCTAATGAACTTGCATTCTCTTTTGAGAATTCTTCTTTAACCATCCTTGGCGATGTCCTAAACCCTCTTTTCATAGCTAAACAGATTTGTTCAATTCTTGGATTCGGGAATTTTCGACAAGCGCTGTCTACTCACTGTGACCCCGAAGACGTCTGCAAGGTCGAAGTTCAAACAAACGGCGGCAAGCAGTTAGTCAACTGCGTCAACGAAAGCGGCCTCTACGCCTTGATCTTCGGCTCGAAACTTCCGAAGGCAAAACAATTCAAGCGCTGGGTCACTAACGAGGTTCTTCCGGCAATTCGGAAACAAGGCGCCTACATCAGCGACAAGCTAACGTACGAAGAGGCTTTAAAGATTGTCGAGGAAAAACACGCAAACGAAACTCAGACGATAAGCAACGAGCAACAGTACGAACTATCCAGCCGCGTGATGCGCAAAACTCATGCCCTGTTCGGAAACAAAAACTACAGCTTTGTTTACCGAGCACTCAAGAGACGCTTCCGCATTCCGCGCTACACCTGCCTGCTGCAAAGAGATTTTGAGACTGCGCTGGCGTTCGTTGACGGCCTGAAGGTTTCGGATTTCAATGTGCCGGATGTGAAAGAGGAAAGTCCGGCACCAGAAGTAAAACAGGTGCACGCTAAATACGTCGTCCAGTTTCCAAGCCTCACGATCAGCGCTTCTAACCCTGCACCGTGTCCGGCCATCCCTGCCGTCCCTGTCAGCAAGCATTACATCACTGACAATGAGCTGGAGGCGATCAAGTCTTTGATCTATTACTTCGATAACTTGTTCAAGCCGCAAATTCAGTGGGCTTCAAAAGAAGCTTACAGGCAGGGGCGCCCTGACGCCTCCCGCTTCTACGATGTTTGGCATGAACCGATGTGGTTCATCAGCCGAATGAGACAACTTGTTTCTCGTAACTCTTAACTTCTCTTCTTAAATCCCCGCCTGAGCGGTAAACAAACTGAACTCCTTGGAGCTCGGGTGGGGAGCCTTTTGCCTATCGGAGGCAATCATGAATAAAAAATTTGATGATCTGCTTGAAAACACCGTTACATGCTTTCTATGCGCTGTGGTTGGTTTTTCACTGGCTTTCTTGATCCTGGATTTCATTTTTAGTGCTACTGCCTTTCAGAGGTGGCTGCTATGCATGTAACGCCTCGCACATGTCCTGGTCCTGGGGACCTTTGGCGAATGTCACCTGCTGAAGAAAAGCGGGAAGAACGTTATGAGCGCCTTTGGGAGCAGTTCGTTGAGAACTACGTTCCGAGACTCGGAAATCCGCGGGTTGAAGAAGTCCTCGAGCTCGGCATTGACGATGATCCCGAGGTCGATCGGCTGTTTGATCAGTTTTTGGAGGAGCACGAATGGCGTTAAGCATAGCAGAGATAAAAATAAAGGAGCGAAAGCGCCTCTACTACCTCGAGCATCAACAAGAAATTAAAAAGAAGTGCAAAGAGTATTACTACGCGAAAAAAGTAAAACCTAAAAGGCAGAGAAAGTTGCCTCCACAACAGGGTCCCTTCTCTGCCTTATTTATAGGAGTAGAAAATGACTAACGAACAACGTGCCGCTTGGCTCGAGGGCCGGCGCCGAGGCATAGGCGGTTCCGACGTGGCAGCAGTCCTGAGTCTAAATCCTTGGAAAACACCGCTCGACGTATGGAACGATAAGCTCGGTCTTTCAGAAGACAAAGGAATGTCTGAGCCTGCTTACTGGGGAACGGTGCTTGAAGACACGGTCGCAAAAGAATTTCAGCTGCGTACCGGAAAGAAAGTGCAGAAAGTCACTCACCAGTTCGTTGATCCGGAAAACTCTTGGATGATTGCAAACATTGACCGAGCGATTATCAATCAGGAGATCGCCAAAAAAATCAGGCCTCTTCTGAACGTTGAGGAAATTGAGCGCTACGCAAATATCACGGGCGTTGAGCGACCTATTAACACTGACATCGCATTCGAGGCAAAAACTGCCCATGCATTCACCGCTGATTTATGGGGCCCATCTCAAGAGCTTGAGATCAAGCAGAACAACATAAGAACCGAACATGTCATCCCGCTCTACTACGAAACTCAAATTCAGTGGTATTGCGGCATTCTGAAGCTCAAAGGAATGTATCTCGCGGTTCTGATTGGAGGATCGGACTTCCGGATGTACTGGGTGGATGCCCGCCCGGACGTGTTCCAAGTCATCAAAGAAAAGTGCTCCCGCTTCTGGAACGAAAACGTTCTGAAGAAAATCCCGCCCGATCCAATCAACATTGATGACGTACTTCAGCTATATGGAAAAAGTAACGGAAAAGCTGTGGAGGCTCAGGGTGAGCTTGCTATTGATTATGGTGAGTACGCACGTATTGCTGGTGAAATTAAGGAACTTAAAAAGCAGCAAGACGCG
>PPYF01660434.1_pt1 | contig 25916 bp, 28 predicted proteins | sample 1559871 | NCBI WGS metagenome assembly PPYF01 (sample SAMN08240021, study PRJNA423297) | Human gut metagenome, whole genome shotgun sequencing project. | reverse complement strand
ACATTGATGTATCGGAAGAAATCATTGTTGATACACTGCCTGTTAAAAAGTCGAGTTAATTAAAGGATGAAATACTAGGGGAAAAAGGGAACTTTACTATGGTAAGGACCCCTTTTTTTCATTTGTGGGAAAGTAATGGCTGGTTGCATTCATTATAGAATCTGGCGTATAATAAGATCACTGAAATAACAGAAAACAGGAATAATGATTGTAATGAAAGAGAATCAAGACTGTAACTTACAAAGTGTATATCAGCAGATAGTGGAAATTTCAAAAAAATATCAGGTAAAAAAAGTAGTATTATCTGGATCACGTGCGCGTGGAACTAATATGCCCAAAAGCGATATCGATCTGGCAATTTATGGATGTGCAGATTTTGGAGGTTTGTCGGATAGTTTAAATGAGGATCTGTGGTCGCTTTTAAAGCTGGATATTATCAATATGGATGATAAATACGTGTCAGCTGAATTGGTATCCGAGATAGAGAAAGATGGGGTTGTTTTATATGAAAAAGTTTGATCAGTATATTGGAGTGTTTGTCTCGTTGGAACAGCAGATCCGTGCCCGGTATGGAGATGAGGTGTTAGAACAGCTATGATAAAGTGGTATCGTGCGTGTGTGAACTACATTCATTCTGTGCCGGAATATAACTGTGCACTCGAACAGGAACGATTTACGGAAAAAGCCGCAATTGCAGCAATACATAAATTAAAACGCTATTATGATGAAAAGCATTTTGTAAAAGATCCGGATTACATTGTGCGGATGGATCGGCTGCTTTCGGTGATTAAGGATCATGAGACGGATGAAGAGATGGATCAGTGGAAGGTCTGGCTGAAATATTTTGTCACTATGGGTGGCGGTGAGTGGAATGAATTCTGGGAAGATGTGAAATAAGAAGAAAACAGCAGGGAATTTATGATGGATATCATAGATTTCCTGCTGTTTCTGCATAAAAGGATGTTGATACATCGTATGTTGAAGTTTATGATTTTTGAAAATATTCTACAAATTAAATATTTCAAAGCGTTAAGATGTTACAGTTAAAAAGCCAATCATACAGAAAAATGATGATGAGAGATAATCTGCTTGCGAAATAAGAAAAAGGATGTTAACATAATAGCTATCGGAAAAGTTTGGAGAAAGAAAAATAAAAAGATCGGAGGTGAAAGAAGGATGACACAGGAAGATATTGTGATTTTATCACAGTTGTTAGATCAGAAATTTGAACCTGTATACACAAGGCTTGATTTACTGGAGAGTGATGTCAGGGAACTCAAAAGTGGAATGGGATCAGAGAGTAGCCAGCGTGGAACAGAAAGTAACGAAGCTGGAACAGAAGGTGACGGAACTGGATCAGAGAGTAGCCGGAGTGGAACAGAAGGTAACGGAGCTGGATGAAAAGGTAACGGAACTGGATCAGAAGTTTACGGTACTGGATGAAAAGGTAACGGTATTGGATCAGAAGTTTACGGTATTGGATCAGAAGTTTACGGTATTGGATCAGAAGTTTACGGTATTGGATCAGAAGTTTACGGTACTGGATGAAAAGGTTACCGGTTTGGAACTGGTAATTGAAAATGAAACAAATGTAAATATCAGACGGATTGCAGAAGGGCATTGTGATTTAGTGCGTAATTTGAGGGAAGCACGCAAAGTAGATGATGAAAAAGAATTGCTTGCCATTCGCGTGACGTTGTTAGAATCTGATATGAGTAAAGTAAAACATCAGCTTGCAATTACATAATCTTGCGGATCGCGGTGCCTCGGCACCGCGACTTTTTAGGATGGGGAAAATATGATTACATTGAATGATTACTTATATTCGGGGGATACAGTTCTTCGCATTTTAAAAAAATACATAGCGGATTTACGTATTTCGGCGGTACAGAAACATAATGAAGTGGATTTAGTACATTGTAACTTTTTGATACAGATTATGAAACTTTTGGAACACAATGATTTCCTGACTTCGCAATCGCAGAAGATTCGTGAGTTTTATAAATATATGGCACAGGAATATCCATATTTATCTTTTACTTTCAAGGGACGAATTAAGTCGTTGATTCGCGCAGAGGGAAAGTTTAATGGATATATTGTGGAATACATATACGATTATTATGAAAAGAATGGATCATATCCGTCTGTGTCAGAAATCAAGGAGCGTTTGAACTGTTTTCGCGATTTGATCGCGTACCGTATTGTGATTTCCATGCCACGGTGTCATATGAAACAAAAACAGGATCGCAAGAAGGAAGAGATCAGGTATTTATATCGGATTGCCAATGTATTGCCACAATTTTTGGAAGAACGTGGATTTACGGCAGAGCCGACAGGTGGGGTTAAAAGAAGTAATTCTTTACTATTGGATGATGCTGTGCGCCCATATTACAGGGATTATATTGATGGGGAAAGTACAAATTCATATCGTTCGCTTCATATAACGTTTTTTGACAACAGTGCCCGGTGTTATATGGAAATGCAGCTTAGAACAAAAGAGATGGATGATATTGCAGAAATTGGAGTAGCGAATCATTTATTTTATGAAAAAAAACAGGAAACTTCCAGAGGACGGAGAGATGCGATTTTACAAGGCGGCTGTATTTATTTTGACGAGGCTTATGAGCGTTGTAGATTGTTACAGGATCTTGATCTGTCAGGGGTAGATGTAAATATGTTTACGGCAGTGAATAATAGCCTTATGAATGATGGGTGTGGTCTTTTTCGGGGGCGGCTGATTTTGCCGTATGAGCATTTATCAAAATTCCAGAATGATATGATTGATTAAAATAGAACCTGATGAAAGATCAGTATAACTCGCAAAAATTAGCTGGACTATGCCCCAGTTTCCATTTTTATAAATGGAAACTGGGGCTATGGGAAAGCAGGTTATACCGTGCTTAATACGTTTCCCTTGTTTGCTTTTTCCCGGTGGACTTTTTTCTCTTTTCCTTTTTTCTCTTTCTTCGCAAAAAGCGTATGCTTTTTTTGCAGTTTCCCACGGATTTCAGCACTCAACTGGCGGTAACGTTCTTCCGTCATATCATTTTGTTCCCGGATAAGGTAATTCATTTCTTTTAAGACGGTTTCCCGGATTTCTTTGCTGATATCGAGTGTGAGTGCTTCATTGTTCTGTGCAATCGCATGCCCTACAATGTCACTCATCAGTTCCCGGAACTGTGCCATGCGTTCTTCCGCGGAAAGGGTATTTACAGGTAAGTCGGTTTTATCTGTATTCTGTCGGTTCGGTTTGGCGACAACCGTGTGATGATGTTCCCGGTTACATGCGGGCAATGGACCAGGTGCTGCAGAATCCGGCACGGAAACACCGGCATCTTCGGGGTTTTTATTGTGTAATATCATGCGGATTGCCTTCAGCTGGTATCCTTTTTCTTTGAGTTCTTTGATCTTTTGGAATTCCTGTATGTTCTCTCGTGTATAGTATCGATGTCCCATCTCGTTTCGCGGGATGGTCAGGTCGAGTTCTTCTTCCCAGTAACGTAACACATGGGTTTCCACACCGGCCAGTGCGGCGGCATCGGAAATCATGTAACGTACTTTTTCCACGATAACATGTCCTCCTTTTGAGTTATTTATTTTGGGCGATTTCACAATCGCCTTTTGCGTTTATTATAACTTTTCAAAAAGGTGAGTTCAAACATTTTCCATCGTATTTTTCTGACATTTCTCGCGGTTTATAAAAATAAACCTTGATATTTTTGGCCTATAAGAATAAACTAAAAATAGGTTGATAGCTATAAACCAATAAAGGAGAGACAAAGATGGAATATGTAAAATTATGCGACAGTGATTACCGGTTTATGTGTGTGGTATGGGAGCATGCTCCAGTCAATTCCGGTGAGCTTGTCAAGCTATGTCAGGAACAGCTTGGCTGGAAAAAATCCACCACGTATACGGTTGTGCGGAAAATGTGTGAAAAAGGGTACATTGCCAATGAGGATGCAACGGTTTCCGTTTTAATTCCAAAGGAACAGGTGCAGGCAGAGGAATCCCGGTATTTTGTGGATCGCACATTTGACGGATCACTGCCAGGGTTTATCACAGCATTTCTTGGAGGAAAGAAAATTTCCAAAAAAGAAGCAAAGCTGCTCAAGAAAATGATCGACGAGCATAAAGAAGGGTAGGGGCAGAGAATGGAGAAGGCAAGTGTAATTTTTCTGGCATTTCTGCAGCGGAATGGTATGGTGGCGGTTGTAATTCTCGCGGTGCTTGCAGTGCGCGCGCTTTTGCGGAAATGTCCCAAAAAATATTCCTATGCATTGTGGGCAATTGTTGGAATCCGTATGTTATTTGATTTGCCCATTGCATCAGGATGGAGTTTGTTTAATCTGTTTCGTCTGGCAAAAAGCAGATCACAAATGAGTGAGATTGCACACTACACAGGAGTATCTGGAGTGCATGCGCAAACGACAGTACAGAATGTGACGCAGGTATCTGCCGGTTCACGTGTGACAGGGGATGCAGCTTCTGAAGCTGGTTTGACAGCAGCTATGACGACCTCACAGAAAATTTGTGCGGTGTTGTTTTTTGTCTGGCTGATCGGGATATTTTTATTTTTAGGATATGGAATGTATTCCTATATCAAATGCCGCAGTATGGTACGGACAGCAGTACGTTTAACCGTAAATGAAACATCTGGAAACGTCCGGCGGACCATAAAGATCTGGGAATGTGACTGTATTCCATCACCGTTTGTACTGGGAATTTTCTGCCCGCAGATTTATATTCCGTTTCGGATGAAAGAGGAGGAACAGCAGTACATCCTTGCGCATGAGAGCTGGCACATCCGCAGACATGATCCTTTATGGAAGCTGATTGCATTCGTACTTTTGGCTGTATACTGGTGGAATCCATTGGCATGGATTGCTTTTTTCTATATGACAAGAGACATGGAGATGAGTTGTGATGAGGCCGTACTTGCGCAGTTTGGAAATCAAATTAAAAAAGGATACAGCGCATCTTTACTTGCTTTTGCGATGGAGCGGCATCCGTATTCATTTGCCCCGGTTGCGTTTGGAGAGGCAGATGCAGGAAGGAGAATTAAGAACGTGTTGAATTTTAAAAAACCACATACCTGGGTGGCTGCGATTGCAACCGTTTTGGTTGCGCTTGTGGCAGTAAGTTGTCTGACAAACCAGAAACCGTCGGAGACAAAAACAGAGCATACAACCGAGAAAGTGGATAGTACACAGCAGCCAGTGCAGGAAAATGCAGGAGCTGCGATAATAGAGCAGAATATCAGGGAATGGGCACAGGCATTTTGCGACCGGGATACAGAAAAAATTGTGCAGATGACATCCAAAGAGGTACAGTCGAATTTAGAGAAAATACATATTTTGTGGATGGATGGAGATACACCGTCATTTGGCTGGTCGAGTCCATGGCCATGGGGAGCCTTTGGCAGTTTCTTTGGTGGAACCGGAGAAGAAATGGATGGCTACTGGCTGCATGAAATCAATACGGAAGAACAGACTGCAGAGATTTTGTATTATGTGGAGTCATCAGATCCGCATGTGAGCGTGTGGATAGAGAATATCCATTATGCACAGGAAAATGGCCAATTTCAGATTACACAGGAAAAAATCAATCAGTTTGCTGACGGTCCGGATGCTAAAACGGATGGAATTGCATCGGCAGATGAGTTTGATATAGCATATGCGCAGGGAATCAGCGATACGCAGATGGACTACTGTATAAACGGTATGGGTGAAGTGCTGAATAAGAATATGGTTCCAATTGGTGCATTGCTTGAGCCGACAGATGCAGCCCGGCAGCTTTTGAATTTATCATCGGATAAAAAGCTTGTTTCCGTGGAAAAAGAATCTGAATCTGCAGATAAAACACAGGTCGGTATACAGATTACATTTTTAAAGGATGGACAGAAGCGGTATTTGTCTATGATCCAGCCATGGGGAAAAGATGGAATCTGGGTTCCGGCAGAAGCCAAAGAAGGCAAGTAAAAATTGTTTGACAAACTGTGATTGTCTTTCTATAATAATATAATTATAGAATACAAGCGAAGATGGGAACAAGTACCAATGTGTGGAACGAACAGAAAGCAGTCGGTAGATGAGAGGCACACGGAAAGCACAGATGGATTTATGGAAAAACCATAAGCCGGGCGATAAGGAATCCCCCCAGCAAGCTGGGTCCCCCTGCCGAGGATTTATGGAAAAACCATAAGCCGGGCGATAGGGAATCCCCCCAGCAGGCTGGGTTCCCCTGCCGAGGATTTATGGAAAAACCATAAGCCGGGCGATAAGGAATCCCCCCAGCAAGCTGGGTCCCCCCTTACCGCAGGGAATACATCCCTGAGCTTTACACCGAACGCGCAGGCAAGTAGGCTGTAACGGAGTAGTGCCCGTTAGACGCACTGGAGTGTAGCTGCACTCGCGGAGGCAGGCTGTGTGAACAGCATGCGAATTAAGGTGGTAACACGAGAGATCCCCCTCGTCCTTATAATTAGGACGAGGGGATTTTTATTTGGATTTTTATAGATATGGAGCAAAGGGACATAAAGTCCTAGAAAAATCAAAAAAGTTAAATTACAGGAGGAAACCCAATGACACTTTACGACGAACTGGTTGCCCGCGGTCTGATCGCACAGGTAACCGACGAGGAAGAAATCAAGGAACTCATCAACAATGGGAAAGCAGTATTTTATATCGGTTTTGACCCGACAGCTGACAGTCTGCATGTGGGACATTTTATGGCACTGTGTCTGATGAAACGTCTGCAGATGGCAGGAAACAAGCCGATTGCGCTGATTGGTGGTGGTACAGCCATGATCGGTGATCCATCCGGTCGTACCGATATGCGGCAGATGATGACACCCGAGACCATTCAGCACAACGTAGACTGTTTTAAAAAGCAGATGAGCCGTTTCATCGATTTCGGAGAAGGCAAGGCAATGCTGGTAAACAATGCTGACTGGCTGATGGATTTAAACTACATTGATGTACTGCGTGATGTTGGTGCACATTTTTCCGTAAACCGCATGCTGACAGCAGAATGTTACAAGCAGCGTATGGAAAAAGGATTAAGCTTTCTGGAGTTTAATTACATGATCATGCAGAGTTACGATTTCTACACACTGTACCAGAAATATGGATGTAACATGGAATTCGGTGGAGATGACCAGTGGAGTAACATGCTCGGTGGTACGGAACTGATCCGCCGGAAGCTTGGAAAAGATGCTTATGCCATGACGATCAATCTGCTTTTAAACTCTGAGGGAAAGAAGATGGGAAAAACACAGTCCGGTGCCGTATGGCTTGATCCGAACAAGACTTCTCCGTTTGACTTCTTCCAGTACTGGAGAAATGTGGCAGATTCCGATGTGTTAAAGTGCATCCGCATGCTGACCTTCCTGCCATTGGAGCAGATCGATGAGATGGACAAATGGGAAGGTGCCAAGCTGAATGAAGCAAAAGAGATTCTCGCTTATGAGCTGACCAAACTGGTACACGGTGAGGAAGAGGCAAAGAAAGCCAAAGAGGCATCCCATGCACTGTTTGCAGGCGGCGGGGTTTCTGCACATATGCCGACGGTTGAAGTGACTGCAGATGATCTGTACAATGACAAGCTCGATATCATGGCAGTTCTTGTAAAGGCTTCTCTGTGTGAGAGTCGTTCCGATGCACGTCGTGCCGTACAGCAGGGTGGAGTCTCTGTGGACGGTGAGAAAGTTACAGACATCAGTACCAGTTACACGCTCGACGAGTTTGCCGGAGAAGGAAAGGTCGTAAAGCGTGGTAAGAAGAAGTTTGCAAAAGTCATCAGCAAATAAGAAGTTCGTATTGACTAACTCAAAGGCCGTTTGTTATAGTTTACCTAATTCATAGACAAAAGTATGTGAGGGAGTAGTTCGCACATTGTGTGACTTGTCAACATACCGGTCGCTTTGACCTGGCAAGTCTTAAAGGATGAGACTCATGTGCACCAGAAAAACGTGGCTGCAGTCGCGGTTTTCGCTGGTGCGCATTGGGTCTCTTTTTGATATATCAGGACAGAAGCGCAAGGTATGAATTCCCTCCCAAAAGGAGAACATAAGAATGGTAATCGAGTTATTTCTGATTGGTGTCGGACTCTCGATGGATGCATTTGCGGTATCCGTCTGCAAGGGTCTTGGCATGGAAAAAATCAACAAAAAACATGCGTTTCTGATTGGATTGTATTTCGGAGGATTTCAGGCACTGATGCCGTTTCTCGGCTGGGCGCTGGGAATCCGCTTTCAGAAATACATTACTTCGGTCGATCACTGGATCGCCTTTTTCCTGTTGCTGTTTATCGGTGGAAAGATGGTGATTGAAGCGGTTCGTGATAAAGACGTGCAGGAAATTGGAGCAAAAGATCTGCCACTGGATCACAAAGAGATGCTGCTTCTTGCAGTTGCAACCAGTATCGATGCACTTGCAGTCGGTATTACATTTGCCTTTTTAAATGTATCCATCATGGAAGCCTGTCTGATTATCGGATGCACGACATTTGTATTATCGATCATCGGAGTGGTTGTCGGTAATTTCTTCGGTACCCGTTATAAGAAAAAGGCAGAGATTGCCGGTGGGGTAATACTTATGCTCATAGGTTTGAAAATATTGTTGGAGCATCTTGGCATTATTGCCTTTTAACACATTATTTTACAGAAAGAGGGAAAAGATATGACAGAATTTATTTCAACATGTTCCATGCCGCTGGCAATTGTTTTTTTGATCGCAGGATTTTTCTTCCTGGTCAAAGGGGCAGATGTTTTTGTGGAGGGAAGTTCCAGCATTGCAAAACGGTTTCATGTTCCGGCCATCATTATTGGCCTGACGATTGTTGCCATGGGAACCTCACTTCCGGAGACTGCGGTTTCCGTTGTTGCAGCAATCCAGCATAAGAATACGCTGGCAATCAGTAATGTGGTCGGGTCTAATATTTTTAATATGATGGTGGTCATCGGTTTTTGTGCCATAATGACTCCGGTTGCCGTACAGAAAGCTACATTGAAACGTGATTTCCCATATTCCGTGTTTGCAGCATTGCTGCTTATGATACTCGGTGGTGTGGGAATGAAACTGGGACGTTTTGACAGTGCTGTATTTCTGGTGTTTTTTGCCATATTTATCGGAACAATGATTCGTATGGCATTGAAAGCAGGAAAAGAAGGCGGGCAACCGCAAAGTGAAGAGATTGAAGCGGCAGAGACACAGAAAGTGATGTCGATGCCAAAAAGCCTGTTGTTCCTTGTGGTTGGTGTAGCCGGTATTGTGATCGGCGGGGATGTCGTTGTGGACAGCGCCAGCAATATTGCATTGAAAATTGGAATGAGCCAGACACTGGTAGGACTGACCATTGTTTCAATTGGAACCTCGCTTCCGGAACTTGTGACATCTGTTGTTGCAGCCCGCAAAAATGAAGTGGATATGGCACTTGGAAATGCGATCGGCTCCAATATTTTTAATATTCTGTTTGTACTTGGTCTGGCGGGAGTTATCAGTCCGATGCCGTTTTTGATGGAAAACATCATAGATATTATGATTTTGATTGTTTTCAGTCTGTTGATCTGGATTTTTGCATGGACAAAAGAAAAAATCAGCAGAAAAGAAGGTATTGTGATGCTGGTTTTATATGTGGTTTATGTGATTTATATCTGCATGAGATAGAAACTTCTGTGACAGGATGAATTTTGGAAAATAGTTTTTACAGGGGACAGGATATCAGGACTTTAATTTGCAGAAGGTTTTTTGACGGGAACATCAAGCACGCGTTTTACAGCACTTTGTAGTTCCGGATGCCGGCGATACATTTCGATGACATGCCGTTCATCTGCAGTGATCGGGAAGGATTTGTCTGCAGGGATGTGCAGGAGATTTCCGGTGAATGTGTCACTCTGATACAGTTCACAGAGCAGCAGCAGTGTTTCCGTGCGAGGATAGGCCTGATCGCTTTCCCATCCGTACACGGTTTTTTCGGCGACTGCGATATTGTACAGGTCATTCAGCTGTACAACTACGTCATGGATCGTCCAGCCACGATTTTTTCGCATCGTTTTTAAGGCTGCCCCGATTTGTATATTTTTCATGTTGGTGCTCCTTCTCATTTATCTTTGGCAGTTTTGTACTGGAAAAAACTGGATAAAAGCATATTAGTCTACGGAAAAACAGGTCAGCAAGAAATTCTTGGCATATAAGAAAATATTCTTGAATAAACAGAAAAACGGACGAATAGGGGATACTTTACAAATGGCGTGGAATTCGGTAAAATGGGGAGAGCGAATGTGAGATAAGGAGGCCAAGGACATGGCAGAAAATAAAGGGAAGTTTTATATGACAACCGCGATTGCCTATACTTCAGGTAAGCCGCATATCGGAAACACGTACGAGATTATTCTTGCGGATGCAATTGCGCGTTATAAGAGAGCCGAAGGCTATGATGTCTATTTTCAGACCGGAACTGATGAACATGGACAAAAGATTCAGGAAAAAGCAGAGGCAGCAGATATTTCACCGAAAGAATTTGTAGATCAGGTTTCCGGTGAGGTAAAGCGGATCTGGGATCTTGTGAATTCTTCTTATGATAACTTTGTCCGTACCACGGATGAGGATCATGAGAAATGTGTAAAGAAGATTTTTAAAAAGCTTTATGATCAGGGTGATATTTATAAGGGATCTTATGAGGGAATGTATTGTACACCTTGTGAGTCTTTCTGGACAGAATCCCAGCTTGTAGACGGCAAATGTCCGGACTGTGGACGGGAAGTGCAGCCTGCCAAAGAAGAAGCTTATTTCTTTAAGATGAGTAAATATGCAGACCGGCTCATTGATTATATCAATACCCATCCGGACTTCATTCAGCCGGTTTCCCGTAAGAATGAGATGATGAATAACTTTCTGCTTCCGGGACTGCAGGATCTGTGCGTATCACGTACCAGTTTCAGCTGGGGAATTCCGGTAGATTTTGATCCGAAACATGTCGTATATGTCTGGCTGGATGCACTGACAAACTATATCACAAAGATTGGATATGATCCGGATGGTTCCACAGATCAGTTTAAGAAGCTGTGGCCGGCTGATCTGCATCTGATCGGAAAAGATATTGTCCGTTTCCATACCATTTACTGGCCAATCTTTCTGATGGCGCTGGATCTGCCACTGCCAAAGCAGGTATTTGGACACCCGTGGCTGCTTCAGGGCGGGGATAAGATGAGCAAATCCAAGGGAAATGTAATCTATGCGGATGACATGGTAGATCTGTTTGGCGTAGATGCTACCCGCTATTTTGTATTGCATGAGATGCCGTTTGAGAATGATGGCGTGATTACCTGGGATCTGGTCATTGAGCGTTTCAACTCTGATCTGGCAAATATTCTTGGAAATCTGGTAAACCGTACCGTTTCCATGAGCAATAAATATTTTGGCGGTGTGGTCACATCCACAGGAGTCACCGGTGAAGTGGATGCAGATCTGAAAGCTGTTGTGACAGCAACCCGTGACCGTATTGCCGGGAAGATGGCAAAACTTCGTGTGGCAGATGCAATTTCCGAAGTATTTGCACTGTTCCGCCGTTGCAATAAATATATTGATGAGACAACCCCGTGGGTACTGGCAAAAGACGAGGCACAGAAAGACCGTCTGGCTGAGGTCCTTTACAATCTGACCGAGTCCATCACGATTGGCGCAAGTCTTCTGCACCCGTTCCTTCCGGAAACCGCAGAAAAAATCGTGGCGCAGTTATCGACATCATTGCGTGATTTTGATGAGCTCAATCAGTTTGGACTGTATCCGGATGGAACAAAAGTAACCGATGCCCCGGAGATCCTTTTTGCAAGAATTGACGCAAAAGAGATCCAGCCAAAAGTGGATGCCATTCAGGCAAAGCAGAAGGAAGAGTACGAAAAAGAGCAGAAAGCATTAAATGGCGGAGAGTCCGCAGATGAAGCAGTCATTGATATGGATCCGAAGGAAGAGATCACATTTGATGATTTTACGAAGATGCAGTTCCAGGTGGGAGAGATTCTCTCCTGTGAGGCAGTTGCAAAGTCAAAGAAGCTGCTTTGCTCTCAGGTAAAAATCGGAAACACCGTAAAGCAGATTGTATCCGGTATCCGTAAAGATTACACACCGGAAGAGATGGTCGGCAAGAAGGTTATGGTTCTTGTGAACTTAAAGCCGGCAAAACTTGCCGGAGTATTGTCCGAGGGCATGCTGCTGTGTGCAGAGGATGAAAACGGTACACTTTCTCTGATGACACCGGAGAAACCGATGCCAAGCGGTGCTGAGATCTGTTAGACGCATGTAAGTGGCTGGGGCGGATAAGTAGAAATAGGAGGCATAAATATGGAAATCCTTGATGTTGTAGATGAAACCGGAGCACCAACCGGTGAAACCGTAGAACGCACAGAGGCGCACCGGGAGGGTATGCGGCATCGTACATCACATGTCTGGATTGCCCGCAACAGGAACGGACGGATTCAGCTTTTATTACAGAAGAGATGTATGCAGAAAGATTCATTTCCGGGCTGCTATGATATTTCCAGTGCCGGACATATACCGGCAGGGGAGGAGTATATTCCTTCGGCAATTCGGGAGTTGAAAGAAGAATTAAATGTGACAGTGCAGGAGTCGGATCTGATTTATTGCGGACAGGTGCATAAGGATGTTGACAGCGAATTTCACAGACAGCCATTTCATGATCACCAGATTTCAAATGTTTATCTGCTCTGGCTGGATCGGGAAGCAGAGGAATTTGAACTGCAGACCGAAGAAATCGAGAGTGTGCGCTGGATGGATTATGCCCAGGTGCGGGGCATGGTGGCTTCGGATACACTTCCAAACTGTATCATCATGGAGGAACTTGATCTGATAGAAAGGCACTTCTTATGATTTTTGAGACACATGCACATTACGATGATGCAAAATTTGATACGGACCGGGAGATGCTGCTTGCGGAATTACCGCAGCGCGGCATTTCGCCGGTGATTAATGCAGGGTCTTCCATTGCGACGACAAAGACAACACTTTCGCTGGCGCAGGAATACCCTTTTCTTTATGCTGCGGTGGGCGTACATCCCAGTGACGTGGATGATTTAAATGAGGACACGTATGCATGGCTCAGACAGCAGACAACGCTGCAAAAGACAGTTGCGGTGGGAGAGATCGGACTGGATTATTACTGGGATAAGGAACCGGAGATACAGGCGAAGCAGAGGTATTGGTTTGTACGGCAGCTTGCACTGGCACAACAGGCAGATCTTCCGGTGATCATTCATTCCAGGGATGCAGCAGAGGATACCATGAAGATCATGGAAAAGGCATATGAGGATGGCATAAAGGGCGTGATCCACTGTTATTCCTATTCGCCGGAGATGGCACAGGAATATGTAAAGATGGGATATTTCATCGGTGTAGGCGGTGTTGTGACTTTTAAAAATGCCAGAAAACTCGTTCAGACGGTAGAGGAAATCCCGCTTTCCGCCATTGTTTTAGAAACGGATTGTCCGTATATGGCACCGGAACCACACCGGGGAACACGCAATGATTCACGCAACATTCCGTATGTGATTGAAAAGATTGCAAAGATTAAAGGGATTTCCGCGGAAGAAGTGGAGGAAACCACACGGGAAAATGCATTTGCATTGTTTTCGAAAGTACCGCGATAAAAGGGAGAGAATATTATGGATGAGTACGAAGTAATCAGCATTCCGGTTTCGGATGGCACGGAAAAAGAATTTGCTATCATGGATACCTTTACGGTTGAGGGAAAAAGCTATATGGCGGTATCCCTTATTCAGGAAGAGGAGATTCAGGAGGGTGTGTATTTATACCGTTATCAGGATGCAGAAGACGGAGATATTGTGGTGGAGCAGATTACGGAACCCGCAGAGTACAAGCGGGTATCCAAAGCATATGAAGCAAGGTAAGGCTGCAAAAGAAGGATGAGAAAGATGAAAAAGTGGAAGAAAAAGCGTGTGGTGGCGGTGCTTTTGACGCTGCTTGTGCTGTTACAGTTTCCGGCAGACTTTGGAAGTGTGGCACATGCTGCGCAGAAAAACGAAATCAGGGGAACGATTTCGGTAGCGTCCAATATCTCCCAGCAGGATATGCAGCAGTACCTGGATGGGTTTAACAAGAAATATCCTGGTATTGAGGTGAAGTACCAGTCGTATTCGGATTATGACAATGAGGTGTCAAAACAGATTCAGGGTGGGGATTATCTGGATGTTTTATTTGTTCCGGGATCGGTGCCGGGAGAGAAGTATGCGGATTATTTTGAAAAATTGGGGACGAAGAAAGAAATTGTTATGCTTATTATGCGGGACCGGAATCGCCTGGCAAAGACAGACGCACTGACAGGATTATATAACCGGTACGGTCTTTCGGAAGAAATGAACCGCATTTATGACAGGAAAGAACTGCCGCTTCTGTTTGCAATCATGGATATTGATAACTTTAAGTCTGTCAATGATACGCTTGGACACGCCGGAGGAGATGAGGCGTTAAAACTTTTAGCGGATACGATGCGTCTGGTGTTTGGAACACATGTCCTTATGGCGCGGTTTGGCGGAGATGAGTTTGTACTCTGTATACAAAACCGTGATCAGGAGGGTGTTCAGGCACAGCTGGATAAACTGGTCAGAAGCATGTGTCAGACATTTACATATGGCGGGTGTTCAGTGCCGCTGTCCATCAGCCTGGGTGCTGTGTATATGACGGAGAAAGTTCCTTATGAAAAACTGTTTAAGGAAGCAGACAGTGTATTATATGAGGTAAAAACCCGTGGGAAAAACAGTTTTGAGATTCGGAAAATTTGAAAAATGATATAAAATGAAATCCCGGAGCATGGGAAACGGCTCCGGGATTTTTTCGAAAATGATTAATTTTTATTTGGGATGAATGGGCTGATCGCTCCGGCAAGCTGTGCGACCGGCATACTCTGCAGCCATACGCGTCCCGGTCCGGTGATGACGGTATTAAAGATCCCTTCCCCGCCAAAGAGCATATTCTTTACACCCGGTACAGTCTGGATATCGATGGTACATCCGGCGGTCATTGCCGCGAGATATCCGGTATCAACGACAATCTGCTGTCCCGGTGCAAGCTCGTATTCTTTGATGTGTCCGTCAAATTCGAGAAAGACGGTGCCGTTTCCGGACAGACGCTGCATGATAAATCCTTCTCCGCCGAAGAGACCGCCGGCAATGCGTTTTTGGAAAAAAACAGACATTTCCACGCCTGCAGTTGATGCGAGAAAGGCACTTTTCTGGGCGATAATCTCCTGCCCCGGTGCGATTTCAAATGCACGGATATCTCCGGGAAAGCTGGATGCAAATGCGATCAGTCCGGTGCCGCCCTGCGCGGTGTGACGGTTGATAAACATGCTTTCACCGGAAAAAGCACGACCGAACATTTTTCCGATTCCACCGCCTGTTGTGGTTTCCATTTTCATATTTGGGGACATCCACGACATTGCACCCTTCTCCGTGAGCATGGTTTCGCCACCCTCTAAGTTGCAGATTACGACAGGCAATGGCGCCCCTTCAATTGTATAGTTCATAACTACCTCCCTGATATATTGTTTTTCGTTACAATATCATCTTAACGGAACATGGGGATCTTTTCAAGAAAATGTTTTTGGAATGGAGAGTAAATCATGACAGTGTATTTCGGTGACCGTTTAATGAAAGGAAATTGTAATTACCTTGTCAATCAGTTATACTATATGTAAATATGGCAAAATGATCTGTTTGTTGGAGGTTCATATGGTAAATACTTTGAAATTACCGGTAGGAATTGACAGTTTTGAAAAAATACGCAGGAACGGATTTTATTATATTGACAAGACAAATCTTATAGAGCAGATTCTGATGAATTGGGGGGAAGTAACACTGTTCACCCGTCCGCGACGTTTTGGCAAGACATTGAATATGAGCATGCTGAAAAGTTTTTTTGAAATCGGTGCAGATGTTTCACTGTTTGAAGGCTTATATATTGCAAAGAATAAAGAACTATGCGATGCGTACATGGGAAAGTATCCAGTGATATTTCTCACGCTCAAAGGGGTGGAGGGGCTGACATTTGCGGATGCGAAGAGGATGCTCGGCACGATTCTTGCCAATGAAATGGACCGGCATTATTATCTCAAAACAAGTGATGCACTTACGGACGAGGATAAGGCATATTTCGCTAAAATGCTTACAGGTACGGATGAGAATATAGAAGACAGCATCCGTAAACTGTCACAGCTTTTATATAAGCATCACGGGAAAAAGGTAGTAATTATCATAGATGAGTATGATGTTCCTCTGGATAAAGCATATCAGAATGGATATTATCGTGAAATGGTTTCTCTGATCAGAGGTCTTTTTGGTCAGGCATTAAAGACGAATGATTATTTACAGTTTGCATTTCTGACGGGATGTCTGCGAGTATCGAAGGAAAGTATATTTACAGGATTGAATAATTTTAAGGTACTTTCTATTATGGATTCCAGATTTGATGAACAGTTTGGATTCACAGATGATGAGGTAAAAAACCTCCTTGCGTCGTATGGTCTGGCTTCACATTTTCCGGAAACAAAGGAATGGTATGATGGCTATCACTTTGGAAATGCGGATGTGTACTGTCCATGGGATGTCATAAATTATGTGGATGAACTTAACTATGATCAAACGGTTGAACCACAGGATTACTGGTCTAATTCGAGTGGGAATGCGATCGTCCGCAGATTGATCGATAAGGCGGATGTGCAGACCAAGGATGAAATTGAGCGTCTGATCGCGGGAGAGTGTATTGAAAAGGAACTTTCACAGGAACTTACGTATGATGAGCTTGATAAAAACATTGGAAATCTGTGGAGCGTACTTTTTACGACCGGATATCTGACAAAACAGGGGCGTACAGCGGATGGAAAGATACGTTTGGCAATTCCCAATAAAGAGATAAAAAATCTTTTTATCAAGAAAATCAGGGAATGGTTCCGGGATACGTCCGCGAATGACGGTAAGAGACTGGAAGAATTCTGCAATGCATTTTTAGAAAAAAATACAGAAAAAATAGAGCAGCTCTTTGGAGAATATCTTTGGAATACCATAAGCATACGTGATACAGCAGTTGCAAAGGAAAAGAAAGAAAATTTTTACCATGGCATTTTACTTGGGCTTTTGGGATATAAAGCAAACTGGCTTATAAAGTCAAATGCAGAGTCAGGAACCGGCTACAGCGATATTCTTGTTGAGGTGCCGAACAACAGAACAGGAATTGTGATAGAACTGAAATATGCCGGGAATGGAGATCTGGATGCTGCATGTGCCGAAGCTTTGAAACAGATGGAAGAAAAATCATATGTCGATAAGCTGAAGCAGGACGGAATGCGTAATTTTATCAAATATGGAATTGCATGCTTCAAGAAGGATTGCAGGGTTGTGATTGCTGGTTAGCAGGAAGGAAACAAACATGGCAAAAGTAATCATGGTGCAGGGCACGATGTCAAATGCCGGAAAAAGCCTGATCGTTGCAGGACTTTGCCGTATTTTTGCGCAGGATGGCTATCGCGTGGTACCGTTTAAATCACAGAATATGGCACTCAACTCCTACATCACCGAAGACGGTCTGGAGATGGGGCGCGCGCAGGTCATGCAGGCGGAAGCGGCGGGTGTGAAGCCTTCCGTACTTATGAATCCCATCCTGTTGAAACCGACCAATGATGTCGGATCACAGGTGATCGTAAAGGGTGAGGTGCTCGGAAATATGCGGGCGCGGGATTATTTTGCGTATAAGAAAAAGCTGGTTCCGACGATCTGCGAGGCTTTTTCGGAGTTGGAAAAGCAGGCAGACATTATTGTGATGGAAGGGGCGGGAAGCCCGGCAGAGATCAATCTGAAATCGGATGATATTGTCAATATGGGGCTGGCAAAACTGGTCGATGCACCGGTGCTTCTGGTGGGGGATATCGACCGTGGCGGCGTGTTTGCGCAGCTTTTGGGAACTTTGATACTTTTAGAAGAGGATGAAAAAGCCCGTGTGAAGGGTCTGATTATTAATAAATTCCGCGGGGATAAGACAATCCTTGATCCGGGAGTGGAGATGCTGGAGGAACGCGGCGGTGTGAAGGTTGCCGGAGTAGTTCCATATATGCATCTTTCCATTGAGGATGAGGACAGTCTGAGCGACCAGTTGGACAACCACGATGTAGGCGTGATAGATCTGGCAGTGATCCGTTTTCCACGGATCTCCAATTTTACGGATTTTAACGTGTTTGAACGGCTGGAGGGTGTGTCCGTGCGCTATGTTTCTTCGGTGCAGGAACTGGGACAGCCGGATATGATTTTTCTGCCGGGCAGCAAAAATACGATGGGTGATCTGCGCTGGATGCGGCAGAACGGTCTGGAAGCCGCGGTCAAAAAGCTGGCGGTGCATATCCCGGTCTGGGGGATCTGCGGTGGCTATCAGATGCTGGGGCGTACCATTTCGGACCCACATGGGGTAGAGAATGAGAATTCGCTACGCGAACCGCTCTATCCGGCTCATTGCGAAGCAATTTCTCATGAGCCGGATACAATTGCCGTGGAGCGCATAAAGCGCGACGGGGCACTACCCTTGCGTGGTATGGAACTGATCGACACCGACACGACCCTGATGCCGGAAAAAATGCGTACGCAGACACGTGGAAAATTTGAGAATGTGACCGGTATTTTTTCCACACTTTCCGGATTGGAATTTTCCGGCTATGAGATTCATATGGGAAAGACAACGGTTTCCACCGGGGAACATCAGACACCACTGGTACAGCTGGCAGATGGCAGAACCGACGGGGTGCAGCGCATGGAAAAAGGCAGCGAAGAACCCGGCGTATACGGCAGTTATGTGCACGGCATTTTTGACGATGGAGACATTGCCGTGCGCATAGTACAGGCATTGGCCGACAAAAAAAGGGTATCATGGAAACCGGAGGCAGGCGGCGATTACCATGCATTTAAGGAACAGCAGTATGACAAGCTCGCACAGGGATTGCGGGAGCATCTGGATATGGAGTATGTATACTCTATTTTGCAGGAGAGCCGGATTTCCGTTTGATTGACAGGAGAATACATTTGATTACAGGAAAAGAAATGGAGAAACTTAAAATCATTCCACCGGACGCACAGATCTACGCGCAAGTAAAAGCAAGCTGGGACAAAATTGCCAAACCGCTGGATGGTCTGGGGCAGTTTGAGACAATGTTTGCGCAGATCGGCGCAATCACAGGAAGCAGCAGCCTTTCCATTGAAAAAAAAGTGATCCTCACCATGTGCGCAGATAATGGTATTGTCGCAGAAGGGGTCAGCCAGTCCGGACAGGAAGTGACCGCGGTGGTTGCAGGATTTATGGGGCAGCAGGCAAGCTCGGTTGGCAAAATGGCGCGCCGCGCCGGTGTGGATGTGATCCCAGTCGATATTGGAATCAACACAAAAGAAACGCTGCCGGGGGTGCGCGACTGCAAAGTGATGCAGGGCACGCGCGATTTTCTGCAGGAACCTGCAATGACAGAGGAAGAAGCGTTGCAGGCATTGTCTGTGGGAATTGATCTGGTCCGGGAGTGCAAAGACAAAGGCTATCAGCTGATCGGTACCGGAGAGATGGGAATCGGAAATACGACGACGAGCAGCATGCTTGTGGCGGCACTGACCGGACGCACAGCAGAAGAAGTGACCGGACGTGGTGCCGGATTAAACGACGCGGGGCTGTTGCGCAAGCAGCAGGTCATTGCGCAGGCACTGGAGAAATATGAAAAAGAGATCCGGTCAGCGCATGCACTTTCCATGCTGGCGGCATTCGGCGGTCTGGATATCGCGGGAATGGCAGGTGTATGCATCGGCGGAGCACTGTATCATGTGCCGGTCGTTCTGGATGGGCTGATCTCATCGGTCGCGGCACTGGTGGCGGAGCGGATCGTGCCGGGTGTGCGGGAATTTGTTCTGCCGAGCCATCTGAGCAAGGAACCCGCGGCAAAATGGATCGCGGAGGAACTGAAACTTCATCCGGTCATAGATGCGGGACTGGGGCTTGGTGAGGGCACAGGAGCCGTGATGCTGTTTTCCCTTCTGGATCTGGCGCTGGCACTCTACGAGGATCAGACAACATTTGATACGATGGAAATTGCGCAGTACGAGCGGTATGGGGAAACAGAATGATCACCTTGGTTTTGGGCGGAAGCGGCAGCGGAAAATCGGCTTACGCAGAGCATCTGCTGGATGGAAAAACGAATAAATATTATATCGCAACCATGCAGGTGTACGATGCGGAGGGCGGAAAAAAAGTTGCAAGACACCGGAGACTTCGCGCGGGAAAAGGATTTGTTACGATTGAACAGCCGCGGGATATCGGGGAAGTAGATTTTTCGAAAAGAGCACAGCAAGCCATGGAACCACCGGATTGCGCAGGGCAAAATGTTACGGAACGTCCTCGCTGTGCCCTGCTGGAATGTATGTCCAATCTGGTTGCAAATGAGATGTTTTCCGGTGCGGACATCATTTCGGAAGATGTGGTTGTCGGACACATATTGCAGGGAATCAAAAGCCTTTCCGCAAAAGTGGACGAGTTGGTGATTGTCAGTAATAACGTGTTTGAGGATGGCATTTCCTATGATGCGACAACGCAGGCATATATCCGTGCACTCGGACGCATCAATACGGGAGTGGCGGCGTTGGCGGATACGGTGACCGAAGTCGTTGTAGGTATTCCGGTTCCGGTAAAAGAGAGAAAGGAAGCAGGTTATGCACATCATTAGAGGAATCGCGGTGGCGTTTTCCACCTATTCAAAAATTCCGATGCCACAATTTGTGTGGAAAGAAGAAGACATGCGTTACAGCATGTGCTTTTTTCCGTGGATCGGGGCAGTGATCGGTGCTATCCTCTGGGGATGGTTTCGGTTGTCTGCGTTATTGGGAATCAGTACGCTTGCATTTATTCTGATATCAGCTGCACTCCCACTTATTATCACCGGGGGCTTCCATGTGGATGGGTTTATGGATACCATGGATGCATTGCATTCCTATCAGCCCAGAGAGCGAAAACTGGAAATTTTAAAGGATTCCCACATTGGAGCTTTTTCCGTGATCAAGCTGGCGGAATTCGGGTTGATTTATGTGGCGGCTCTTTCCCAGATTGTGGATTACCGTGCGCTGGAAGTGTTTTGCTGTGGATTTTTCCTGTCACGCTGCCTGAGTGGCCTGAGTGTGGTCTCCTTCCGTTCCGCAAAAACGGATGGGATGCTCTATCATTTTGCGAGTACCGCACATGAGCGTGGGGTAAAAGGGGCACTTTATGCACAGACGTTGTTGTGTGTACTGTTTATGCTCTGGCTTTCGCTTCTGGCGGGAATTCTGGCGGTGGCGGCGGCATTTGCAGTGTTCGGTTACTATCGCAGGCGCAGTTACAAGGAATTTGGTGGAATAACCGGAGATACTGCGGGATATTTTCTGACACTGTGTGAGGGGGCAATGGCGGTGGCGGCAGCAGTGTCGTGTCTGCTGTAACCGCCATGTTTTTCATGTAGATCAGACTTCTTCGAGAGCTGCTGGAGATTTGGCAAGTGTTTCTTCGATATATCGGTTCATGGAAATTTGATGTGCCATTGCATAAACAAATACTTTTTTGTGCAGCTCAGGAGAAATCCGTACATTAAAACTTCCCTTGAAAGCGGTTTCCGGTGTTTGACCGGATTTTTTACATAATTCCAGATAATCATCCACAGCCTGATGAAAATCATCGATCAGCTCAGTAGCATTTTCACCTTCATAGGAGATTAACGAACGGATTCCGAGAACTTTTCCGTAAAAAATTTTATCTTCTTCTGAAAATTCAATACTTCCAACATAGTCTTTATACTGAATTGTGTTATTCATAATAATCCCTCCTGTTCTAGAAAAGTAATAAGCTGTTTGATCTGATAATTTTTCAGTTCGTTATTTGGATGTGGTTTATGTAACAATATATTTGCGTGTTCTGTGCTTTCGAAAACAACGCGTGAACCACTGGTTTTTCCTTTATTTGAGCGTTTATAGTCTAAATATCCGAGCAGGGTTTCCGCTTCCTGAAATGTAAAATCTTTTGGTCTGGATTTTAGACGTTGAATTAATTTTTCTTTCTGTCCCATATGATGCCCCCCTGTTAATTACATTATACTCAAAAACAAACAAACTGCAACTATATATAGTTGCAATAAAAACAAATTTTCACTATATGAGAAAAATATGATAGAATATTTTTATATCAATTCTAATTGGAGTTTGAAGTATGGAATTATACATTGGCGGCACTGCTCAGGGAAAAAAAGCATATGTAACACAGGTGCGGGGCATCGAGGAAGCACGGATCTGGGACAATTTTGAAGAATGGTTTCGAAAGAAATTGCAGGAAAGTGCCCCGAAGTCTCTATCCCCGGAAGCAGAAAGTATGGCTTATCTGGAAAAACATCCGGATACAGTAATTATCTGCGATGAAGTAGGCAATGGAATTGTGCCGCTTGATTCGTTCGAGCGGGAATATCGTGAGCGGCTGGGACGGCTGCTCTGTGAAATTGCAGCAAAAGCAGAAAGGGTGGAACGGATTGTATGTGGAATTGGACAGAGAATCAAATAGAACTGTATCTAATCCGGCATGGAATGACGCTGGGAAATGTAGAACACCGGTATATTGGCAGACAGACGGATGAACCGCTTTCGGAGGACGGCAGACAGCAGCTGGAGAAAAGAAAAGACCAATGGGCACAGGTATGCAGGACATGGGATATGCCATATGTATTTGTAAGTCCCATGCTTCGCTGCCGGCAGACCGCAGAAATTTTATTTCCGCAAATTCCACAGATCGAAATTGATCCATGGCGTGAAATGGATTTTGGAGAATTTGAAGGAAAGAATTATGCACAGCTGAATGGAGATCCGCGCTATCAGGCATGGATTGACAGTGGTGGAACGCTGGCATTTCCGGGAGGTGAGAGCCGGGAGGCTTTTATCGCAAGATGTGTGGATGGGATGGAGCTGGTTATGGAACAGATCCGGCAGCAGCTGGCATACAGAGCGTGTCCAAAGTGCCGGGAAACGGAAGACAACTGTATGATACAGGAGCCGCTTCCGGTGGCGGCTGTGGTTCACGGGGGTACGATCATGGCGCTGCTTTCGCACTACTGTGGCGGTGATTATTTTTCGTATCAGGTAAAAAATGCAGAGGGCTATCATCTGCGCCTGTCCATACAAGAGAATAAAATGGAGTTAAAAGAAAAAGTATGAGTTATCATTTCTTTGCGATGTTTCTTGGGTTTGTGCTGGATCTGTTGTTTGGCGATCCGCACTGGCTGCCCCATCCGATCCGTCTGATTGGTAATCTGATCGCATCACTGGAAAAACTGAATAAAAAGGAACTGTCAGACACAAAAAAATTTCTGCGCGGGTTTGCGATGGTTGTGATTGTTATCACATGGACAACCGGTGTAACCGCCGTTATCCTTGAGGGGGCATACGGGCTGCATCCGGCGATTGGCTGTGCCGTGGAAGCCATTATGACCTATCAGATTCTTGCTACAAAGTGTCTGAAAGTGGAAAGCATGAAGGTATATGAGCAGCTGCAAAAGCAGAATCTGCCGGCAGCGCGAAAGGCAGTGTCCATGATCGTTGGGCGTGATACGGAACAACTGGATGAAACAGGTGTGGCAAAGGCAGCAATTGAGACCGTTGCGGAAAATGCATCCGACGGTGTGATTGCGCCGATGATTTATCTGGCAGTCGGCGGACCGGTGCTTGGATTTGCCTATAAGGCGGTGAATACCATGGATTCCATGGTGGGATATAAGAATGAAAAGAACTTGTATTTTGGAAGATTTGCGGCAAAGCTGGATGATGTGGTAAATTTCATCCCATCCCGCGTGGCGGCACTGCTTATGATCGTGGCAAGCTTCCTTCCGGGGAAGCGTTTTAGCGGGACCGGGGCATGGAAGATCTGGAGAAGGGACAGCCGGAAACATGCCAGCCCGAATTCTGCGCAGACCGAGAGTGCCTGTGCGGGAAGCCTTGGCATCCAGCTGGCAGGGGATGCCAGTTATTTTGGAAAGACTGTAAAGAAACCGACGATAGGGGATGCCCTGCGTCCGGTGAAACCGGAAGATATCCGGTGTGCGAATGTGCTGTTGTACCGGATGGCATTCCTTGGCATGGCCGTTTGCCTGTCACTTTTGTATTTTCTGTAAACAATAAAAAGCCGGACGTTGTGTAAACAGCGTCCGGCTTTTTGGCAGACAGAGTTATCCGAGTTCTTTGTGCTCTACGGAATCTTTCATATCTTCTGCAAGCATGTAAATATTCTCCAGAACTTTTTTACAGCCCTTCATATTGTCCACCGTGGAATCTGCCATACGCAGCCCTTCGGTGGAAGAGGCAGCCACTTCCTCACCGGTGGCGGAGAGGTGGGTAATATTATCGGAAATAACATTCGTGGCATCAAGGATTTTCTGGATATTTTCTTCTGCCGTATGGATATCTTCCATCAGGTGTTCAACGGTTTCACCGACATTGCCGAATTTCTCCCGTGTATTCTCAATCAGTTCGTTCTGCTTTTCTACGGAAGCAACTGAGTTTTCGATACTTTCGTTGGCACGTTTTGTGTCATCGTTTAATTTGTCGATAATTTCTGTAATGTTGGCAGAGGCATTTTTTGTCTGTTCGGAAAGCTGGCGGATTTCATCGGCCACCACAGCAAACCCTTTTCCGGCTTCTCCGGCACGCGCAGCCTCAATGGAAGCATTTAAGGCAAGCAGATTTGTCTGGTTGGAAATTTCAATAATGGATCCGACAAAGTTCTGGACATCCTCGACTTTTGAAGTCAGGCTCTGGATGACCTGTACCGTGATATTGCTGGCTTCTTCCACGTTCTGTGCCTGTTCCTTTAATTCCAGGACGACCTGTGCACCGGATTTTACAGTAGCATCCGTTTCATGTGCGGCTTCAATCATCTGGTGGATGCCGGCTTCTGCCGCATCGGTGTTGCCCTGAATATTGGAACACATAACCGCCTGTTTCTGGATGGCTTCAGCGGTGCTTTCGGTGCTGTCTGCAATTTCCTGAATAGAACTGTGGCTGACCTCAATACTGTTTTCCAAACTGTCAAGCACAGTCATTGCTTCTTCAAAATGCCGGGAAATATTTTCGGCAACGAGAAGCATCTGATCGTGGTTTTTCTTCTGCTTATCCGCAGCTTCTGTAATTTCCGTCATGTTTTCATCAAAGAAAAGCACAAGCATCCGTGTAATACTGATAGAAGCGTATGCAACAAGAAGCAGGACAAACAGTGCCAGCACCTTGTTGGCCAGTGCAGCAGATGCGTGTGGGGCAAAACTGAGCATCAGACGAACGATATTTACCAGCAGAAATACGCTGTTTATTATTTTCATAAGCCGTTCATCCAGATAAACCATGGCGGCAATAATGAGGGGAAGCGCGTAAGCCCATGTCCCTTCCGTGGTATTTAGTAAAGCAACAGCTGCATAACCGACCATCATGGCGGTTGTCAGGATGATGGCACAGGTGTGCGTTTTCTTTCGGGTCAGATAGCCCAATGCGGAAATGATAATCACACCGACCGAAACCAGACACTGGATCATAATCCGGACAAAGTGGTCCCCGTGGTTGGCCGCCAGTGCAGCAAGCATGGTCAGCGTGATATAGGCAAAGATAATGGTGACAGCGAGAAATACCCGCTTGTTGGCTCGTAAATACTGTTTTTCGTTCATGTAATGTTCTCCTTCTGCCAAATATGCAAAATCGTTAAATTGTATAATAATCATACCTCTCATAAATACCGTTTGTAATAGGCGTTTGCGAAACGCCACAGACCGCATAAATACGGCATTTTTTGTTACCAAATTAAAATAACTCCTCACCGGAT
>PPYF01612218.1_pt1 | contig 25919 bp, 31 predicted proteins | sample 1559871 | NCBI WGS metagenome assembly PPYF01 (sample SAMN08240021, study PRJNA423297) | Human gut metagenome, whole genome shotgun sequencing project. | reverse complement strand
CAGGAAGTTAGCAGTCTCAGCAGGACACCGACCAGACGGTGAGGGGACAAAAAAGGATACGCAAAGGAGCCGCGGCTCCCGAGTGACATAAAAGCCCGCTTATGCGGGCTTTTTCATTTTTCGTCACCAGCAAGCAAACCGCTGTATCATGGCAGTATGAAGATGAGCTAAGGATAAGCTTTTGTATCAGCTCAATGTTCATATAAAAACATTTCGAACTTTGGTGAACAAAACTACATAGGGATAACTTTATGTCTCTTCGTTTCAGGCAAACCTTTACTCTGTTTCCTGGCGTTAGGCTCAACATTGGCAAGCGTGGAATAAGCGCAAGCATTGGCGTGCCTGGCGCAACTGTCAATGTTGGGAAAAAAGGAGTCAGAGCGACCGTCGGACTACCGGGCACAGGCTTATCTTATACTACACCTACCCTGCCCTATGATGATGGGCGCTCAGTTACCAATCCATTAAATCCGGCCTCTACAGAACCTCATCTGGGAATGCCCGAGGCATCACCAAGTAACACACCATCGAACGCTAAAATATATATGCCAATGGCTGGCATGAATGAAATATCCAGCGCTTCGGTAGAAGTCCTGACAAGCACCTCCCTTTTACCTTTACGAGATTTGATTGCTAAAGCGCGAGAACAAAGGGCAGAGATAAAAGCAGATCTACAAGAAGCTCTTGCTGAAGAATCAAAACAAAAGAGCGAGCTGGTTCGACGCAAATCAAGTCTATTCCGTTGGTTTTACAAACGACGCATCGCAGAACTTGAGACAGTACTCCCCCTAACCCAAGCAGAGATATCTCGCCTAGTATCCTGGGGAGACAACACAAAAATAGCCATAACATTCGAGAGCAGTGATACATCACAGCGCGCATATGCAGCGATGGTCCGTGCATTTGATATGTTAAAATCGAGTGTCAAAAAATGGGATATTACTGCAGATAAAGCTACAGACCAGTTTGCCGAAAGAACATTAGCAACCCGTTCTGTTAATCGTCATCCAGTTACCTTTGATTTCAGTTCAACGGATCTCATTCAATTCACAGGGCGCGCGATGCGGTTTGAAAATGTGAATGGCGACGATATTTTGCTTTATCCTGGAGTTGCAGTCATACCACGAGCTGATGGGGCGTTCGCTCTGATTGATTTACGCGAATTACAAATCAGTTCAGAATATCGAAGATTCCATGAGGAAGAAGGTATTCCCAGTGACTCAAGCATAGATGGGTATACATGGGCGAAAACGAATAAGAATGGCTCACCAGACCGTCGATTTAAAGACAACTACCAAATCCCTATTTGCACTTATGGAAATATTACTTTCCATTCTCAAACGGGGGTAACTGAAGAATATATGGTATCAAATGCAGATGCCGCGCAAGCCTTTGCTGAGGCAGTAAAACGCTATCAAACCTCACTCACAGAAACTGAAGCGTTGGTACAGGCCTAACTTATCGCAAATATAGGGTGTCGTGGGCAGGAGGTTCAAATCCTCTCGTGCCGACCAAAAATCCTCGAAGAACCAGCCTGTTACGGCTGGTTTTTTATGCCTGTTTTCTGAACGGGGAATAATCGGGGAAAAACCCCGACACAAAACATCGGCTTTACCGTAAAGTTTCAGCTATTCACATAACCGGGCAGTCATCAAACTCCGCGTTCCTGGCATCATTAATGATGTACGTGATCACTCCGAATATAGCGGGTGCAGAACTGTAACCGCCATCATCTACTGGCAGCGCCTCCCTTCTCCCGTTTTCCAGATTTATCAGGTGGGGATGAGGGTGAGTTCGATATCGTTTGATCCTGAATTCCCCGTCTATCGCACATATCAGCAGCGAGCCATCACAGGCTGAAAGCGAAGCGTCCACAACAAGCAGCGCCCCCTGAATTATCCCTTCCCTGAAATGTGAACGCGCAGCGCGCATGAAGTAAGTCGCTGATGGCTGGCTGATAAGCTGCTGATCGAGGGAAATCCTTTTTTCAACATAATCAGCCGCAGGTGAAGGAAAGCCCATGTTTACGCCCTCTCTTGAATACCGGATAAAAACACAGTATAAATACTGTATATCCATCCAGTAAAGGAGCAATGAGCAATGTTCGTGGAACTCGTTTATGACAAAAGGAATTTTGATGGTCTACCCGGTGCAAAAGATATCATTCTGGGCGAATTGACCAGGAGGGTTAACCGGATCTTCCCCGATGCGGATGTTCGGGTTAAACCGATGATGACACTGCCGGCAATCAACACTGATGCCAACAAGCACGAGAAGGAACAGATAAGCCGTACTGTTCAGGAAATGTTTGAAGAGGCAGATATGTGGTTGACAGAAGACTAAGCGCTCAAAAACCCTGATAAAAATCCAGGTTACCCGGGTGAGGAATTTCGACTAATATCCATTATAAAAATGTGAAATGAAAAGGATATTCGTCAACTCCATGCCCATTGAACCATTGCGTGTAATCGAAATTATCAGGCGAATACCTGACTGTGCAACTGAGCCATTTCTCTGCAAATGTGACGATGGTGAGCTTTATGTTGTAAAGGGCATGCCTAGCGTTCCTCGGGTACAACTTATTGCAGAATGGGTATCAGCACACATTGGTTTGGAACTGGGTCTCTCATTGCCTGATTTTGGTACGGCATATGTAGACCGGGCTTTAACACAGTACGTGCCTGAATGGCGAAATGCCTTAAACGAGGGTTATGCGTTTGCAACAAAATTTATCCCGGGCGTAGCCCCTATAACTTTTACCCAAGCCCACACTAACGTTGACGAACAAGACCAAAAGAAAATCTATCTCTTTGATAGATGGATAAATAACTCAGATCGTACTCTGTCACCACAGGGTGGCAACGTGAATATTATTTTTGATTACCGTAACAATAGATATTACCTGATTGATCATAATCTCGCCTTCGACCAAAATGATGATGACGAAGCTTTTGACTATCATGTCTATGCACCGCGGCATCGTAAGTGGTGGTTTGACATCGTCGACAGACCGCTCTCTGAAGATGAACTAATCCGTACTAAGGAAATCCTACCTTTATGTGTAGAGATCATCCCTGATGAATGGTTGCCAGAAACTCAAGAAGAACGAGAAGAGTGTTTTTCTCGAATTGAAAAGTTATTGAATCGTAACGAAACAGATGTATTTTGGAGTAAAATCAAATGACTACGCCATGTCTATACAGCATTGTAAGATATGCGCCGTTTGCTGAAACTGAAGAGTTTGCAAACATCGGCGTAGTCGTCTGCGCACCTCAAAAACACATATTCCTCTTCCGACTAACTCAAAGTAATGACGCCAGGGTTACGTCTTTCTTCAAAGATGACTCTATCTTCCCCTTGGCTAAAGATGCTGTTGCCAGGGAGCTGGCCTTTGCTCAAGAGCAGACAAAAAACGTTAAAACGGCCGATGATGTCGCCAATTTTTTCAGCTATTTGACGGCTAAAAGGGAATCAATATTTCACTTCAGCTCAACACGTGTAGTTCTGGCTGAAAACCCAGAACAAGAGCTACAAAGGTTGTATGCAAAATTTGTAAACCATACAGATTATAACAAAGAGCGTAGGGAAGAGATTCTTACCAGAGAGCTAAAAGGACGGCTGAATTCTTATGCAGAGCTGCAGAATATTTTCCGTAAGGAAACATTCGGCGGTGATTTGATAAGGTTTTCAATGCCGTTCGTTGCCAAGCAAGAAGATGAAGTACTTTGTGCTATAAAGCCACTCGCGTTCGTCCAGCAGGAGCCAGGTAAGATGATGGAACACTGTGACTCATGGGTATCAAGAGTTAGGCGTGCTGCTGATGAGAAATTGCTGAATCTAGCCAATGTTCTTTTTACCATTGATGGTCATAAAAATCCTAGCACCTCTGAAGCAAAAGCTATGGATGAGATTCGGAGAACGTTTGACCGTAACAACCTTGCACACTTTAGACACAATGATGAAAAGTCTATAATCGATTTTGCAAAAGCATCTATCTAATCGACCCGGCCTCTGTGCCGGGTTTTTATTTCATATCTCAGATTAAACGCTTTGAACCGTCATATTGCTTAAGTACAATCCGCCGAGACTGGCCATCATTCAATACTCGCACTATTGAATGTTCGCCCCCCCTTTCTTGAATACGACGATACGGCGGCACCGTAACATCCGCTCACTACAAATTTTTATACAAAATTGGCCCCCAAACATCTAAATCACTAGCACACAGATCACTCCCATGTGAGCTTATTAAGTATGGTAAAATAGGTTAACTTCAACAAAAGGAGAGTTTGATGAACATCGATAACAATAAAAAAATTACCACACTGAGATTTTTTATCGAAGCTTATCCAGAAAAAATCTCTACCCAGGCATGGCAACATCTAATCGATGAAGTTGGCGATTTAAAAGAAGTTTATGGCTATATCGCCTTTCTACATGACGATGGATATCTCACAGGAAGTGTAATTTTCGATGGTTCTTCGGATAGTATCGATGGATGGAAAGTAGATCGTAATTCTTTAAGAATTACATCTCAAGGATACTCATACTGGAAAAAGTTAAATCCTACTACCCTGGGAACCAGCGGAATGCTTAGAAAGAGCAGATAGTTTATAAAATTCCGATGTAGATATCTCAGCGAAGAAATTCACTGAACTAACGGCGTTATGTGCTTATCATACAGCGTTACGCCGTATTGGTTTAACTATCGTATCTGATATCAACTGTCCTGAATATCCGGGAGCATGGGCCATTCAGGCTTTGAGGTGTCTATTCGATTAAGCAAGACACGGCATTTTTTCCATGCCAGTAAAAGTGCCACTTCCGCTTCAGTTGCAATATCCAGATCAACAGCGTCCTGTAAAGGTGCAATTTTTGAAGCAGCCAGAGCAAGAAGGCTTTCTTTTTGCTGTGTCGCCTGCGTAATCAGTGCCATTTTTTCCGCTTCAGTGTCATGAACCCATTTTTTTCCGTCCCATTTCACAAAATGTCCTTCGGGCGCAACGGAAACTACATCGTCAGGCAGCTTACCTAACTGGTTAATTGTGATGGCTTCCCCTGTATGAATGTCGTAGACCGTTTTCCCTCGATGGTCTTCAACAAGTGACCATTTATTAGAATCAGAATTAAATACTGCAATAAACCCCTCCGGTGCTGACGGCGGGACAATATCTGTACTGAAAGCAGGCAATCCGGTATTTGCCGGAATATAACCATCTCCCTGACCGATAAATTCATTTGTGGATGCTGAAAGGTTATAGATAGTAATTATCCGGTCACTGTCAGTCATTTTAAAAGCCATTATGCAAGCCTCACTAAATAATTAAATGCTGTATTTTTTACGGTGTTTTCTGCATTACCCGCAGCGTTGACCGTAATTGCGTGATTGTGTGCGCCCAAAGTAACGTTATGGCTGTGAGCACCAATTGCTGTCGTATGGGCATGAGCACCAATTGCCGTTGTATGCGAGTGAGCACCGCCTGACGCTGTTTGCTGGGTGCCCACTACACTGGTATTCGCCCCTGCACCGACTAATCCCGTTTGCGCCGATGTATTGAGCCAATAAACCGAAACACCGTGTGTGTGTGCTCCTGTGCTATTAGTCGTTTTTGTGCCGTAGTCATAGGATGATGACGTTTTTGTCCCGTAATCAAATGATGTTGTCGCTTTTGTTCCAAGATCCGTATTTGCAACCGTGGCGCTATGGTTGTGCGATTTAATACCGTCCTGTTCCTGCGACAACACCGCCCGACCACTGACTGGCTTGCCCTTTATCGTCTGGCCCCGCATGTCAGGGATAACGCCGGATGGATATGCAGCAGCAAGTAATGGGTAAGCAGACTTATCAAATGGCTGTCCCTGCATCAATGCATAACCCGCGGGAACAGCGTCAGACGGCCACGGAATAGGTGAACCTACAGGGTAGGAGTCAGGAGGTGGATTATTTAGTGAATAAACTCTCTGACCATTATCAAAAACATTCCCAAATTTACAATTTCCATTTCGCCAGATAGCTACTGGATTTGATACCCACGCACCTTTTTCGTCATAAAAATGAATATCAAATCTGTCCTGATAATAACCATATCCGCATGCCAGTAGTCCGTTATCGTCGCTGTTGTATATTAAGTGGTTAGCATTATTTCTAGGTTGTGATAATGAAAAGTAAATCTGCCCAAGTAAATTACCTCCTGCTACTGGCAGCGCTCCGGCAGCCAGTTTTATTGTTTCTACTAAACCAAGGTTTTGTAGAAATAATGCGACATTCGGTATATCCGCGCCGTTCCGGTCTTTAGCCAGTCGCGCATTCGCATTATCCATTACGATCTTAACTGCCGCAGGGGTGGCGGCCTGCGTTTCACTGGTGCTGTTCACCGTACTATTAAGTTGTACAAGCCCCTTTCGTTGTGTCGTGCCATCGAGGACACCAATGGATTCACGCGACGTTTTTTGTGCTTCCGCGCCCCGCGTTTTTATCTCTTTCAGGTTCTGGTCAATGCGCAGAAATAACCCGTCGCCGGTTGCAACATTCAGCGTGATATTTGAGGTATCTGATACCGCCAGGCGAAACTGCATATTAACGCTGACACCACCAACCGGCTTATCGATCGATGGGCAGTTTGCCACCGCGTAAAGCTCTCCGGTGTCAGTCATTAAACCGACTTCGCGAACGGTGAATCCACCAACCCCGGTCGGCAGAACGATTTTTGCCATTAACTGCGTGGACTGTTCCGGGGACACCACCAGCTCAGCGATATCTCCCCGGTACGTTTCATTGATCAACCGGATTTGTGCCGGATCGGGTTTGACCTGCTTGCCATTACTGTCACCCACCACAAAGTGAGTCAGTACAATCAGGCGACCACTGGCCAGCGCCTCCGCCTCCAGTTCTTTACCCCGGTTAGTGATAATTGAGTAGTAATCAGCCATGAGATTCCCCGGCAAAAATGTCCACATCGATATGCGCTGTTGTCGCACCCGAAATATAAAAAGCCCCGTCCATACCCACATTCGCCATCACATCGATTTTGCTCAGATAGCTGCGCAGGTTCTTGGCCCGCTCGGTAAGCTGGCGGATCTGATGATAGAGAGCGTCGCTGACCCCCTCACTGCTCTGTGCTTCGATCCGGAAGGTGTAAGGTTCAGCGCGCGGCGTGTCTTCCCACCACTCAACCACGGTCGTGGGCAGGTTTACGGAGCCGAGGGAACGACGTACCGCCCCGGCCGTTCCCCTGTGCTGATGCACATAAGCGGCATCTTTTATCACCTGTCGCTTCTGCGCCTCTGTCCAGCCGTCATCCCAGAAATCAACGGCATGCTCCCAGGCCAGCCAGGGGAGAAGATGCGCCGGACAGGTGTCAGGATTTTTGGACTTGCGCACCATATTGGTATCGAGGGTGGCGATCTGCTCAGCGCTGGCCTGCTCCTGCGCGCGCTCTTCATGAAATGCGCCAGGAGGTAGCAGAGATCGAAACTTAGCCGTCATTGCTGCTTACCTCCGTGCGGGTGACATTAATGGCGGTACACCAGGGCGCTTTACCCGGTTCCGCTTCCAGATCTGCTACCGGAGAAATCAGCCTTACCCGGACCACACCGGATTGCTGCAGCGCAGCATAAATGGCGGACAGCGGGACGACGGTTTTAATCCGATGGGAAAGCGTGGTGTATGACCGTAATACATCGATGGCATTATTCAGCACCGTACTGGCGTCCGGTCCTTCCGGGATCTCCAGCTCTGCCGTAACGGCATAGTTTTCAATCGTGGCACTTTTAACCGTCACGTAGTCCGTTAACGGGCGGATTTCATCCGCATTCAGTGTGCTGTTAACCTTATCAAGCAGGGGCTGCCCCGCCGCCCCATCCCCGGTACGTGACAGGACATAGACATCAACGTATCCGGGCCGGTTATGGGTTTCCGGCCCATAGGCATCGGCATCCAGCACATCCGTATCGGCAGACTTCGCATGAAAGCGGTATGAATTACGCGCGCCTGCTGTATTCAGCTGCGCCCATGAAAGCTGGATACGTTCACGAAATGCCGCATCGTCTTCCAGTTCAGGCTCCACTGGCGGAATGGCAAGCGGATCGCCGGGCTTAATCACCTGCCGTTTAACGTTGAATGCGGCGCCTATCTGGTCAAGGTCAGCCTCTTTTGCACTCGCGAGAAATACCGCCCGCACGGCATCATTAACCCGCTGGAACGCCAGCGTCAGCTGGTAGGCATTCACCTCCCCCTGTTTAAACGTCGGATCGGATTCCACCAGCGCATCAAACTGCTTATCAAGTTCCCGCAGGCGCGCCAGCCACCGGGTGAAGATTTCAGTCGCATCCGGCACCACAATGGCATCCGGTACGTCCAGTTCGGACAGGTTGATCACGTCATAGCCGCTTGCCATAAATCGTTATGTCTCCCGTTCTGACAGGTAAATTGGTTTCCTTGTTGATCCCCTCAATATCCAGCACACAGCCGGACTCCTCTTCAGGAAAGGAAACAAGCACACGTGTTACCTTCAGCCGCGTCTCCCACCGGGCCAGTGCGGTCGCAGACGCAGCAATTATTTGTAGCCGGGTCAAATCATCCCGGGGGTTATCCACCAGCGAAAACAGATCACTGCCATAGTCCCGGACAAGAACCCGGCTCCCGATGGGCGTGGTCAGTATGTCGCTGACCGACTGGCGCAAATGGGCGACGCCGGACAGGCGTTTTCCGGTCCGGTTGTTTACACCGTTCATGATTAAATTCCGTTGCTGAGTCGCCGGATGGCGGGAGGGTTAACCGAAGTAGGACGGGCCTGTTTTGTCCTGCTTTTCTGATTTTTTCGAAGCCGCTGCGGGTTTACGAATATCCACGACAAGGTTGTAGGTGTAGCTGAATCCTGCTGACGTCAGAGAAAAGACCAGAGACTCAACCACCCAGGCCCGATCCTCACGGGAGCCAAAACCGGAAGTCGACACACTTGCTTCTGCTGTCAGCGGAACATGTTTAGGGCGACATGGTCCCGTAAGCGTCATTTTCTGCTCGTTACGCTTCGCCTGTGTTTTCCTGGAATTTGCCTGTTGCTCGGCGGTGTTTCTCTCCGACTGGGTATAGGGATTGGTCATCGCCGGGCCGTCATGTTCAACGGAGGAGGTCTTTGTCGTACCGTCCTCCTCGTCGTAATAACGCACGCCGATTTTCTCTTTGGCTTTTCCTCCACTCCCTGTAGCTTTACCTGTCGAACTCCCACGCTCACCTTCACTGTAGGACCAGTTTGATACTTCATCCGGTGTGATGGTGATCCCGCCAGTCTGTTTCCCTGAAGCCGTTGCCGTGGCCCCCTGCTGTAAAAAAAGCCAGTAGCCTCCTGATGGTTTGCTCACTGCGTTGTAGTCACGCGCAAGCCTTGCGAGCAGGTTGGCATCGGATTCCGCCACCTGATCGATATGGCTGATATGAATATCTTTGAGCGCGTCGGCCACGCGGGGAATAAGCCCGTTATCGGTGGCCACCGTTTTGACAATATCGGCAAGACGAAGGTTATCCCAGCTCCGGGTTTTCTGGCTTGTCACATCTCCGGGTTGTTTCTGGGCGTTCATCGGCGCAGCGGTTGCATAAAGTTCGATACGCCTTGGTGGGCCGCTGCTCGAGACACCACTGACAACAAACCAGCCTTTATCGATCAGTTGATCATTGAATCCCAGAGCAACCCGAAGCCGGGCACCTTTAGTGGGAAGCGACAGCGTTTCAGAGATGAGACTGATTTTCAGTTCATCGGCTTTCGCTGTTGCCCCACCATAATCCGTCAGGGTCAGTTCACTCAGGCATTGTTGCAGCACCCGGGTTATATCTTTCCCTTCGGCCTGAATGCTGAAGGCCGGCGCATATTCCGGCATCGCTGTCTGTTCAGCCATATCAATCCCATAAACTGAATGGCGATTCCGCCACGGGCGTCACCAGATCCGGCAGTGTGATGTACAGGCCGGAAGGATACATAGCCCCCTGATCCGCCAGCCCCTGATTGGCTTCAAGAACCCGAGTCACCGAGTCTGAAAGATTTTCAGTACCGTAATGCACGGCACAAATTGCATCCAGTACATCTCCGTCACGGGTTTGATAGATCGTCGGCATAGTGTTTTAGTGTCATCGTCCAGTTTTTGTTTCGGTGACCGCCACCCGGTAAAAACTTACTCGTCGTGTCTGAAAAGTCGGTCACCACCCACCAACCCAGCACATCGCCTTCTCCGCTGACTAGCTGCTGGGGTTTCGCCTGATCGGCAAGATCAAATAAATCATTCACCCCTTCCACCCCTTTACGGAAAAAGGCGTGAGACTGCCCTTCAAGCCTGACAGTACGCCCGGGCTTTCCGGTGTACTGAAGAAGGTCCTGTTTGCCGATGCGTTCCTGTTCACTCCAGCGCCAGCTGGCCTCACGGGTGAGCTGATGATAAGCCGCTGTATCAATCGAGAAGGCGAAATTCCCCAGCATCATCATCACGCGGGCTTCCTGCCCACCCCGTAATGCGCCTGCACTGCGCTGGCCGGAATCTTCAAATATCGGGATAATTTCACTCACCAGACAAGTCCCCCATCCAGAAGGCTGTTATCACCATTAAAGGCTGAATTGTTTTTCGTCACCGTGGTCACTTCCTCGGCAATGACTTTCTCATCCTGTCCCGGCGCAGCATTAATTTCGAAGTGGTATTCAAATTTGCGGTTATCAGTTATCTGCCGTGATGGCGGCTGCTTATCCAGTACATCCATTTTTTGAAGCAGACTTTCCCAGTAACCGCCCGTGCTCTCATCTTTCAAAATGACCGGCTCAGCAGGTGATCTGTCTGTTGTCGTAACAGTCCTGTCCTGCTGCACGACGGGAAGAAGGGGAGCATTCGGATAATTATCCCCTGCGCGGGCGTTTTCACCTTCTCCCTGGCTGTCCGTCAGCCCTGATGGTTCTCTTTTCCACTGACTGGCAGATGTTACCGGCTCATGCGCGTAATTATCCCAGGCTCCGGCACTGCTTTGCGGGTCATCTTTAACGGTTTGCGCTACATGGTCCTTGTTTTGCTGTAGCGCCGCATTCCAGTTTAAAAGCGAATCGCCGCCTTCCGGTGACAGGTATTTATCAAGCGATTTGTTAAACGCCTCATCGTCGCTGTCAGGACCGAACCATCCGCGGGTATCATTCCATGACTCTTTTACTTTTTCTGGCAAGTCAGGATGAATTGCCAGTTGCTGCGTAAACCATTCTCCCTGGCCTGTCTGCTCAGCTCGGAGGCGAGCCATATTCATTCCGTTACCAGCCAGTGTTTTCAGTACATCGCGCTGATCATTTCGTTCATCCGGCAGCAACCAGGACAGTTTTTTAGCCAGCGCGTAAATAATTTTGCCGACAAAAACCACCCCCTGCCCGAACGACAGAACGCCGGGATAAAGGTCGTTTCGCAGGAAAGTCACAATGCGTTTGATCCCGCCACCTTTGAACCAGTCGGCAAGATCATTCGTCAGATTACGGATATCAGGCGCAAGCTCATTTCCCAGTTGCCCGGAAATTTCAGCAACCGCAGAAGAGAAAACAGTGCGGAGATTATTGATAGCCTGATTCCCTGCAACCGCCCCATCTGCCCCCTCTTTGGTCACAAGGTTGTAGCGCCGCTGTTCGTCCATCAGGTCGCGGTAGCTCCGGCCAGACTGCTTGATAAGCATCAGCAGTTTGCTCGCTTCCCCGCCAAAAAGAGAATCCAGTGCGAAGGAGGCTTTTGACTCGTCCTGAAGGCTGAGCGCCCGTTCAACAATTTTGTCGAACTGCGCCATATCGCTGAGCCCGGCAAAATCCCCCGCTTTGAAACCGAGCGTTTCAAACGCATCCTGCAGCGAGCCCTGCTTACCGTTCTGTTTATACTCCCCGGATTTGTGCAGATACTCTTCAAAGAGATCGCCAATGTTTTCCGCATTCATGTCGTACTGCTTCGCCAGAGAATCCCAGGCATTAAACGTGGCCACGTCCACGCCGTAACTTTTTGCGACATTAGTGCGGGTTGCCGTTTCAGCATTGGTGGCAGCTGGCGCTATCAGTGTGCCAAGAGCTGAAGCCACCACACCGCCACCGCCAATAGCCAGCCCGGATCCAAACATCCCGCCCACCTGCCCGGCGATCCCCAGACCGCGCCGGAACAGACCTTTACCGGCTCCTTTGAATGCCTGAATGCGCTGTGCTTTTTGCATCTGTACATTCAGTTTCTGCTGCTCCGCCTCCGTTTTGCGGATTTCCCTGGAAACATCAGTATAGCGGCGCTTCAAATCCCCCAGGCTTTCACCGGCCAGTTTGGCGCGCTTGATTTCTGCTGCCAGTTTAGTCTGATCTTTTGTCAGTCGTTCAGACTGCTTTCCGACATCTTTCAGGCTTTTTTGCAGACCATCTGCAGATCGTTTCCATGAATTATCCAGGTTCCCGCCAAAGGTAATGACGGCCTTAAGGTTCTGGCTTATTCCGCCCACGGTTTATCGTCTCCAGTTCGTCGGTCAAAAAATCAGAGAAAGTGCTGAACGGCATATCAAGGTATTCCGCCATCGGAAAATGCAGCCGCCGCCCCAGAAATCTTATTGCCCGGAGGAGCCCGCCTTCGGTCGCTTCGCGGGCGGGAGCATAAAAACGTTAAAGGCATCCAGCAGCTGTGAATAATCTGCCGCCGTCATCAGCCAGAGATCCTGTTCACTGAGATTGCACAGCAGCGCAATCATGCGGGCTTCTTTCTCTTCTTCGTTGCCGCGGTCTTTGGCATGAGTGATGCGATCGCGAACCAGCGGTTCACGCATGGTGACTTCATCGATCACAACCCCGCTATCAAGTGATACGGGGGAATACAGTTTTATAACGCGGGTTTCACCAGGAAAGCTCATAGGATGCTCCATAAAAAAACGGCCCGCAGGCCGTTACAGTGGTGGGATAACAGTAAAATCAGAGACGCACTTTGGCAGCCAGGCCAGAAAGCACATCAACGCCATTCACCCGGCGGGCGAAACGCTCTGTGTCGATGGCAAACAGTTCGCGCCCGTCCAGTGACTGACGGTAGTAGCTGACGGCAATATCAACCGTCACGGCATTTTCGGAAAGCGTGTCCTTACTGCGCGCATCCGGCGTGACGGTCTGTACAAACCCCTCGATTTCCTCAACCGTACCGCGCGCAGTGCCGTTACCGAGATAGCCCTGATAAGCCGTAAAGCGTGAACGACTGCCGCTGACAAAACCAAAGCTGGCCAGCATATCCGTATCTATCCCATAAAATTTAACCTGACAGGTCAGTGCTTCCATGCCGTCATCAACCGGAGTTGGCGCATCCTGTGCGCCGGTACGCAAATCCGTTTTAACAATAGCCAGAGACGGCGGCGTAAATTCATGCGCCCCCTGAATACGGATCCCCTGCCGGAAGAAGGTCCAGACGCGTAGTGTGTTTTTATCGCTCATGCTGCAAGCATCTCCTCAAGCGCATAGTTATTGTTCACCCGGACGCGCAGGCTGATAAGTTCAGTCGGCGATTTCGGACCAAAGTCATAGTTGATGTACAGGACACCCGACGCCATGGTTTCCGCGGTGTTCAGTTCTTCATCCAGCCAGGCCCGCCCACCGAATATGGCGCCAAGACCGACCAGTTGCCGCATATAGGCATTGATGGTACCGATAATGTCATCCGCATTTTCCCGGTCCAGTGGGCGGTCAACATACTCCAGCATGGTTTCCTGAATGCTGTCCTCAATAACATCAGCTGTACGGCGTACAGATTCAAAACGCCACTGAGGATTGGTTGCACACAGGCGGTTCCCCCAGTGTTTAAAACCCGCCCGGCGGATAATGGTGGACACGTTCTGCATGTTGAGCAGGTTTGCATCGCAGTTCTCATCCCCGAGGATAAATTCATCGATCTGCTCAACACCGAGGATGTTATTGATGTCCTGGTTCGACTTGCTCCACCACCAGCCTTTTTCAAAGTCGATGCGGGCGCGTAATCCGGCAGCAAATGCAGAGTAAGGGCGATAAACCAGCTGGCCATCTGCATCACTCGCCTGGACCCGCGGGCGCAACAGTTCAGTTCGTGCGCCATAGGACTGGCGACGCTGTACCACTTCCTGCAGCGTCGCACCGGATGCGCAGTCAACATATGCAACGGCGCGCAATTTCCCGGCCACGGTTTCCAGCCCCTTACCAACCGCATCGTCCTCACTGAATCCCGGCGCAATCACAATACGCGGCTGGTACGTCGTAACAGATTTCGCTGATGACAGGGTGCCGATCCCCTTCAGTACCGCCGCGCGTCGTTTTGCCACATCGTTTTCATCCGCCACACGCACCACCACCGTCAGCGCATTACGCTGATCGTTAATATCAGTCAGTGCCTGTTTCAGCGTACCTTTTTCACCCAGGCGGGATAACAGCGTGGTGCCGATGACCGCCACCGGCGTATTGAGTGGAAAGGGTTCATCTTCACCCCCCGCTAATTGCAGGCTGAAGGGCTGGACAATCCCGTCACCGCGCCCGCTCGCACTGATTTTTACGCCATCAACACCACCGACAGCCTCAGCAACTTCTCCAGGTTTAGCCGTGATAACACCGTGCTCATCACAACCCAGCGTGATTTTCAGTGTCAGCGATTCAGGATCCCAGCTTGCTGACGTCACAACCGCAGCAGGATTTTCGGCTGCCGGCTGTCCGGCCAGCGCAGCGACATTGATGACATTGCCTTCCCGCCCCTTAATGGTTGCAGTGAAGTCGATAACGTTATCGAGAATGGGTGTACCGGATGATCCCGATGCGGCTGTTCCCCCCGACGCATCAGGTGCCGTTCCCACCAGGCCGATAATGGCGGTCTGAATCGTGGTAACCGCCACCGTACCCGAGGTGAGTTCAATAGTTTCAACGCCATGTAACTGAGACATGTTTTTTCTCCAGGCATAAAAAAACCTGCCGCAGCAGGTCACATTTTCTGATTTGGTTTATCGGTGAGCCCGCCGCTGTCGCCGCGGTGATCGTGGTTGTTAAAGACTTCACGTATCTTGCTCATGCTGCCGGATTTATCCGTTATCTCCTTTGACGCCCCGATATTCCCTGCAACCGACGTGTCGGCGTTAATCTGGGTTTTGCCCTGAACTGTCAGGGTATCGGTAATTTCAACCGGACCATCCAGCGTGCCTTTACCGACAATTTTGTAAGTTCCACCATCAGCCAGCGTAATCGTCAGGGCATGCGCGTTCCTGTCATAACGGATCTCGGTCCCGTCGCTGTAACGGGTAATGTGCTCGCTGTCACTTCCTTCCGGCACCGGCAGCTTTCCCGTGTTCCAGCCGGGAAACACCCGTCCGTTGTTGAGCTCTCCGGCTTCGGACAGGACCGTAACCGCATCCCCCACGGCATAAGGATTTGAATCCGCCCGGTTAGTTCCTGAAAACCCCTGGCACAACGGCAGCCAGGTCGTGATGATATCCCCCAAATCCACCCGGCATTTTGGGATGCGATCGTGCCTGACGGAGTGGATAACGCCGCGCCGGACAAGGTTCGCCAGTCTACGCTGCAGGTCGCCTGCTATATCACTCATCGGGCTGAGCCTCCCAGATAAGCTGATAGTCATCCACGTGATTACGGCCCGTATCAGGTGCAGCACCCAGCCAGGCCTGCTGCAGAGGCATGCCATTGTTTGCAAAGGGGTCAGTACCAAATGCAGCCGCCTGGGTGAAAGAAATACGCCAGACCAGATAATCATCCATTCGCGGATCAAACTCATCACGTTCCGCCGTGGTGAATACCGCAGGCTCAATATGGCCCAGACCAAACTGCTGTCCGTCAATCCACTGGGTAATATCAGCCGCTGCGGTTCTGACAAAGATTTCAGGCTGACTCACACCCGACCCGGCGGCATCCACCACCACGAAGAGATCACAGGTTAAATTAACGCTCAGTTGTCCCTCATTTCCTCCGCCCTGTTCCCAGCTGTTAATCGAGAAATACACCGCGGGCGTGGTCAGGCCCGAAAAGCGGGGAACATTTCTTTCCGGATACGCACCGGCATCACGCACCCATCCGATTTTTTTTAATGCGTCAGTCACAGCATCGTGATACCGCCCCAGCAACAGTGGCTCGGCCATCGTTCGTTACCTCAGACAGAAATACGGGCTTTTACGCGCCCGCGAATGTCGGTTTCAAAGTGATGCATAAAAATCTCCATCGCTTCCGCAAATGCGTTGTCCTCGATGTAGTTCAGCATCGGTTCGTAGATATCCATTTCTGCTTCGCGTGTCCGGCGGGTCAGGAGATCGCGAATAACTACCGTCCGGCGATTATCCCGTTTTGAACGGGACACCTCCCCGTTTTCAAACGACCGTTCGCTCAGCAGATTACCTTTCGGGGAAAATCCGGCGTTTTCTGCCTGGCGGCGCGCTTTAATAAAACGCCCCGTGTTGCGGTCACGCCGGGTATGGTGCGGTCGCAGCCGCCCGTTGATTCGTCCTTTAAGGTCTTTCACCTTAATGGCATTCAGCCCGAACCAGAGCCGGAAGTTATCCAGTTGCGATCCCCTGTCCAGACGAAAAGACAGCAGACGGCGCCGGACCAGATCCATACTGCGTGGGGCCAGCCCGTCTTTCAGATCCGCCATCGCTTTCTTTCGCAGCGTGGCGGCAGTACGCCTGAGCGCGCGTGAGTATGCTGCACGGAACTGTTTTTGCGTCGCACCGATACTGTCCGCAATTCGCCAGATAACATCCACATCAATATCGACGGGTAAATCCCGCCGCAGTCGAGACTCCCGCGCCATATCAGCTCCATTTATCGATCTGAGGCTGTGTTTTGCCAGGTTCCCCATATGCCAGCGTGACGCGGGTCCGCCCTTCTTCATCCGCGCCGATATGTGTCACCCGGTAAGGGATGGTATTGATCACCACACCGTCATGTTTTTCGAGACCGGAAATATCCGCAGTCATTGCACTGAACGCCGGGGAATGGTTCTGAATTTCCCCGCCCCCCGGTACACCCGACAGCGCATCCGGTGATTCAAAAATCACGGTCACCAGACGCGGGCCTTCACCCGTTTGCAGGCATGCAGGGACTTCTTCGGCAAACGCCCGGTTAATCCGGGCATCTGCTTTAGCCAAACGCTCCCGGAACCGGCTCATCAGACCCCCAGGCGGACGGCAACATCAGCAGCATCCGCCTCAGCTGCTCCCCAGGCGGAACCAACAACCGGGTTTGGCGTTGCATCATCGCCTTTTGCCACCGTCAGCTTGCCGCCAGCCAGATACAGCTTCTGGCCTGCCGCAATTTCTTCTGCCGCTTTAGGCAGCACAAAAACACCGGCCATATGCAGTGTTCCCCACTCGCCTGCTGAAATATCGCTGTGTGCCACCCCGGCAATTCCGCCGACCGCCACCAGCGCACCGGATGAAACGGCATCAACACCCGCATTGTGATAATCCAGTGTGGTACCGTCCTGCTGATAGTTATTCGCCATGTTTTTTCTCCATAAAAGGAAAAGGCGACCAGCGCCGCCTTCAGGGATAAAAAAAACCGCCAGGCGGCGGTCGTTATTTTTTGGTGACTTTAACCAGCCCGCGCCAGTCAAGCGGGGCCACACCCGCATCAATGCGCACCTTGAAAGCGGCACCGTCAACAGTGAAGCCCTGCTGCTGTTCCAGATATGGCGTGTCGATACCGTCCAGATAGGCCACTTCAATGGTGTCGCGCCCCTGCGCAGCAGTCAGGTAATAATCCGTCGGGCTGCTGTCATCCAGGCGGGCCTCAGAAGCCACTGTCACAAAGTTCTGGATCGGGTTAACGATCCCGCTGTTCGCGTCTGCGCCCGGTACGCTGGCGGATTTAATCAGCTGGTTTGCCCGTGACTCAATTGCGACTGGCGTCAGCATGTAGGCCGGACGAATATTCAGACGACGATCGCCGGATTTTTGCAGCAGCATTGCCTTACGTGCAGTATCCAGCCCTTCAATACTCAGATCGGCTGCAACAAGGTTGCCATGATCGGCGTGGAACAACGGCTTACCGTCCGACATTTTCGGATTGCTGGTCAGTACAGCCCAGACCAGATCGCCGACGGTGGCTCGCGCAGCAAGCCCCATTGCCTGCGGGATACGCGTCAGCATATCCAGGTCGTCGTTGATGATAGTCTGGCGGTCAATGCTGAAAAGCTCACCATAGGTGGCCAGTGCAATCGGCTCACCACGATCCTTAATGGTGACATATTTATACTCCGCCCCGGCGCGAACCTTACGCAGCGATGCCAGTGATTCCAGACCAACGCGGTGCGCGGTTTTGAAATCGGTCAGCGTGCCTTTACGGGTCCACTGTTCGAATGTTTCGCTGGCCTCATCCCAGCCAAGCAATGCCGCCTTATGCGCCACATCCATCAGGATATTGCCGAAATCGCTGCTGCTATGGGTGAACGCCAGCCCGACCATCGCCTGTGCGGTACCGACACCAGAAATACCGATACCACGATCCACCAGCGACGCGCGCGCCAGCTCACGCAGGGTATACCCGTTGTAGGCGTTATCTTTTTCTGCCTGCGCATAGCCCGCACGGTTCATTACCGCCGCACGAATGGAATCACCAACAATGTTCCCGTTTCCCGCGTGAATGTGAACTGCACCGGGTCCGGCACTCGGGGTAGTCCCTGCCGCCAGCGCATTGAACAATTTGGTGCGGGCCTGTTCCGCTGAGCAGGAAATATCCGTGATGCATTCTGCTTTCAGCGAGCCGAAAGCAGGAAACGCATCAAACACAGCGGAAACTGCGCTGACTCGTTCAGTATTCGCTGCCTGCATCTGCTGCTGGAGCTGGGCGGCCAGCGCGGTAATGTCGATATTACCTGCCAGCGGTTGCTGGGCGGGTTGCGGCGCCGGTGGGTTATTTGCGGCCTGCGGAGCCGGGTTTTGTGCGGGTTGCGGCTGACTTGCAGGGGCTTCGGCGCGCGGCCCAAAAAGGTTGTTAATCTGTTCTGGCATATTCTGGTAATCCTTCAGTTTATTTTGATTCACACAGGCCGCGGCCTGCAGTTCTGGTTCAAGCGTGTCAGCGAAACCTTTTTCCACCGCCTCCGCGCCATTAAGCCAGGTTTCAGCTTTCAGCATCGCCTCCAGTTCTTCCTGCCCCAGCCCGGTCTTGTTCATGTAGGCACTGAGCATCAGCGCTTCATTACGATCAAGCCAGGCAGCGTAGTCACGCATATCATCGGAATCTCCGGCGATCCCACCCCACGGCTTGTGTACCATCAGCCAGGCATTTTCCGGCATATGCACCGTGGCACCGGGCAGGCAGACAATCATTGAAGCCATACTGGCAGCCACACCGTCCACCCAGATATCCAGCTTCGCCTTCAGACGGGACAAGGTGTTAAAGATGGCAAATCCCTGCATCACATCGCCGCCCGGGCTGTGGATATGCAGATCGACGGCGCTGGCCTCAAACACCCCGGCTTCCTTACAGTCGGAGACGAACTGCTGAGCGGTAATCCCCCAGCCGCCGATCACGTCATAGAGAAATATTTCCACGCGTCCTGCAGCCAGGGCGCGTATCTCATACCAGCACTGACCGTTTGCTGCATCGATACCAGCCACACTGGCGCGGGGATTAATCATCGTCCCGGGACGGGGCGGGCTTATCATTTGCTGCATCAGGGAGCACTCCTTTATCGTTGGCGGCGTCTGAGTCGAACACCAGCCCGTTTTCTCGGTTGAATTCGGTTTCACGCATACGCTGTCGCTTCACCTCCTGGGGGGATTGCCCGCGGGCGCGGATCCACTCCGCTTCAGTTCCCGCACCACCGCGCACAATTCCCCGCCAGGCCATTGCCTCTTTTACAGGGTCAATCCACGGCATAACCGGGCCAAGATAGGTCGCATTAAAGAGGGTTGTTCGATCCACATCCGGTGGGATATCTGTCGTTAACAGCGCCATCGCCAGCCAGGCGCGGTATACCGGGCGACTGTGCTGACCAACAAACCATTGCTGCAGGACGTTATAGCCTTCGTAGCTTTCCACCAGTTCCTGGCGCTGGGCGCTGTATGTGCCATTGTAGTCACGGGCAATGCTGGAATAGCTTCCCCGGCTTCCGGCGGCAACAGCACGTAATTGCCCGTTGCGAAACTCATGAAGATGGACATTCGGACGATTGGACTCGACCATGCCCAGATCTTCGCCCGGTGCCAGATCGTCAAAAATCATCCCGGGCGCGATATCAAAATAGCGGTATTTATTTTCTGACGGCTTCCAGTCATCTTCTTGTGGGAAAGTAGCGGCATCACCTCTCTTGATATAAAAGCCCAGCGCGGCAGCGATTCTTGCGGCCACGCGTTCACTCTCTTCGTAATCCTTAATGTCGCCAAGGCGGCGGATCACGCCGTGTAACAAACTCACACCGCGTAACTGATGGAGACGTTTTCGCTGCGCGAGATGCAGCATATTCTCAGCAGCAACAGTTTTAAGTTCTGCGCTAAAACGCGTCATGTTGGCCGGATGGAATTTATAAACCCGGTAGCCTGTCGGACGGCCCCAGTTATTCACAATAATACCCTGACGGATCTGCTGCCCCGAGGTGCTGTTCAGGTTCATCGGCACAAAGTCGGCCTCGAGCAACTCCAGAGAAAACGGCACACTGGTCGAGTGAGTCAGACCAGCAACTGGCCCTCTCACAAGCTGGGTAAAAATTTCACCATCACGCAGTGCGGAACGCAGCGCCAGCCGTTCTGCTTCCGGACGGGTAAACATCCCGGTCACTTCCGGGCGAACTGACCATTCGGACCAGAGCGCGGAAATCTTTGCCGCAAATTCTTCATGCAGTTTGCCGTCCATCCCCAGTGGCTGCGGTTCAACCTGAATCCCCTGGGCGCCAATCACCCGCTCCTCGAGCTTATCCAGCAGACCAATTACAATGTCATGGTCTTCATCCAGCGCCCGCGCCTGCTCGCGCAGTGATATCCCTGCAACACCAACAGCAGTGTCAGCCGCGCGGCTCTCGCGCTTCGTTTTATTAAGCCGGGAAGGCTGTGCCGCATCGTATGCCTGCAACAGCATTTTGTTTCTGGCGCGCGCAACTGCCCACCCTGGCGCAATTGCACCAAGTGCTCTGTCGAAAATACCCATGGAAGACCTTAATTAAATCTGGCGAGTTTGAAAGATCCACCGCGACGGTTCACGGCAACCCAGCGTTTTTCCCAGTATTCCAGCTCTCTGCGAAGCGCCACGGGATCATGGTTAGTTATGGCGCGACCATTTACGCCCGTAAAAGACACACTTTTCCCGTCCAGGGAATCACGGTATGCCTGGCGTACTGTTACCAGCATCTGCTGAATTTCTGATTTCGTCACAGCCAGCCTCCGTTGTCACTGACACCCAGCCAGCCACCAGAAAGCGGGCTGGGCTGTTCAGTTACAGAAACAGGAGACGAACGTACAGGTACCGCTTTTTTCACAGCAATCTCCCTGGGGCGCTCCCCGTCAATGATGTTTGAATTACTCTCCTGAGCGGCAGCCCATGCCGGGGGCTGTTCCCAGTCCCGGATTTTTTCATAACCACGCAGGACAGCGACGGCGTGGGCATAACAGAAAAGGTCAAAGGCTTCGTTATTGCCTTTTCCGGGCTTGCGCCATTTTCCGTCCGTGCCGCGTTCTTCGTAGGTCAGTTCCTCGTAGAACCACTCCCCCAGCCAGTCAGGAAAATGGATATACCCGGCACCTGGGGTTTCACGTTCAAGGTTGTTACTGAGCTGATCTTTTAACAGGTCCGTCTGCAACAGATATACCGGAACCTCACCACGCGCATCCGCCCGGCGGTCGCTTCGGCCTGTGTTGTCAGGGTGGGTTTTGGTAATGATTTTCTGGCGTCGGGTGCTGTCACCTTTTATCAGGTAAACCCGTTTACCCAGTCCGTCACGACGACACTGGCGCCAGAATTTATAGGCGTTATCCGTTACCCCATCTTCCCCGCCGCTGTCGACAGCCATTGCAAGAATGGGCATCCGTCGCGAAGGGTCTGACTGCAACGCATAAGTTTTTTCGAGAACATCTGTGATAAGCAGTTGCCAGTCTTCCGGATAGGATCCGGGATGCACCTGCTGCGCCTCACCATTTTCATCACAACGCAGGGACTGGCGGATGTTATAGCGGTCCACCAGCCAGCGTTCGCCGTTTTCACCGTACCCGATTATCTGAACGACAAAACGGCGCTTCTTCCCGCCCTGCACATCCACCGACGCCAGAAGAAAACGGACTTTCGGCGGCACAAGTCGTTTGCCATAGTCTTCTGCCCGCAGCATCAGCACGTCAGCACGTCGCTGCTCACTGGCTGAACGGGGAAGATAAGGCAGCCCCCAGTCAGTATTAATTACCGTTTTGAGCGTTTCTTCGCTGCCGGTGGCTTCATAGTCCTGTTCCGCCGTCAGTAATTTGTAAACCAGTTGCGCCCATGTCTGGTATGCCGCCGCAGGTCCCTCCATCCAGAACGAGGCAATGCGCGAGCGTCGGGCTTCTCCGGTTATGTTGCCCTCACGGTCGATAGTCTGTCCCTCACGCAACCAGACACCCTTTCCGTTCAGTTCCCGCTTTCTGTCGGCGGTAATCATGCCGCTACAATGCGGGCAATCAATATGCGCCGCTTCACTGGCTTTTACCGGGTCAGACGTTTCCCGGTAACCTGTCATCGCCTCCATGGCCGGTTGAAAGTATTCCCCGCAATGTGGACATGGCCAGTACCAGCGACGACGATCGCCGCGGTTATATAAAGACAGGATCCCGGTCGTGGGAGGAGCTTCGTGAGGTGACTTTCTCCGCCACTTCGTATTGGTGATTTCCCTGCCCGGTGAACTCTCGACCAGCGTCATCCCCGCCGACATAAAGGTGGTGGTACGTTTTGAAGCAAGCGAAAATCCGTCCCCTTCCCCGTCGATATCTTCCGGGAAGCGATCGTAATCCGTCAGCGCCACACACTTAAAATCTGAGGACGACATGATGTTGATAGACGGCCAGCCTATCTTCAGGTAGTTCCCGGCAAGGAAAGTCCGGTCATGCACGTTGTTGTCATTGCGTGAAGGACTCAGCCGGCACGCCACCTCCGGGCTGACACGAAATGTTCGGGCCAGACGTTTTTTTGAGTGTTCGCGCGCTTTCTCTTCCGTCATCTGAATGATGAGCATGTCAGACGGATCGCAGACAACGTTGTACACCACCCAGCCATCAATCAGACCAATGGTTTTACCCGTTCGGGCAGGGCCAACAAAAATGACAGCATCATATTCGCGTGATGCCAAGCAATTCATCGGCTCCACAACATAAGGGGCAAGATTAGGATCCCACTCAACGGAGTTACCCACGCCGACCGGAACACGCATATATTTATGTACGGCTTCCGCTACAGGCATTCGGCGCGGTGCTCTGATGATCCCGGCAGTGTTTTTTCTTAGCTCCGCCGCCGTGGCCTGTCGCATGGCTTACTCCTCTTCTGGCGAACTGTCCTCCTGTTCCGGCGTATCTGCCTGCTCAACCTTCAGGGCTATCTGATCCCGCAGGTCATCGATGACTTTTTGAACCCGAACGACAGCTGCAGGCGTCATCGCGCAATCACGTTCAAGAATATCCGGCAGCGTTTCCAGCACCTGAACGACGGCTTTTGCCATTGATGAAAATTCTCGGGTCACTGTCGATGCCGGGATTAACTCACCTGTTTCCTGCTGGAATTTAAGCCTCTCGCGTTCAGACTGAAACCACGCCTTACGATCCGGCGGTAACATCTTATCGATATCCACCAGCTCGGGTGCCGTGGTCCGGCCCAGCAGTTCCCGGAGAATATCCACGACAGAATAAAGCTTGAGACGAGAATTACTGCCCGGAGCAGGCTCAACGTTATTCAGCTTGCTGGAGATCGTCTGACGATGAAGGTCGGTCACCGCTGCAAGTTGATTGATGTTGAGGCGAAGGTTTTTCAGTTCGTTATCCATGATGATGAACAATATTTAACCATTTCGACATCGTGAATAATTTCACGACTGAAATATCAACAAGTTAAGGGAATGATGATGATGCCGATAAAATGCAAAAAACCAGCCGTTTTCCGCGTGTCCTCGCCCCCTCGGTGTTCAGAATCGCCAAGAGGACCCGCAAAAATGATAATAATTATCAATTAAAGGGTGTAAAAAAGGCCGCTAAAAGCGGCCCATTGTCGTTAATTCAGCTGGTGTTTTTTTAGTAGTTGCTCTTTCTTTTCCCGATAGCTATCGGCTTCTGAAATAATCTGTTCAGCAGTCTTTCCATTCAATATGACTAAACGCATTTTATCGGAAGAATAACTGCCATCGTTATTAATGATGGCTTGAGTATCGTAATAACTTAAAGTATCCAGAATTGCCGATTTAAGTTCTTCTTTCTTTACATCAGAAAGTGACTCAACAACCTTCTCGCCAGAATAACGCAAAGATTCCTGACTTGAACCATCAAACTTTGGCGCGTTATCACAACCGGCAACGAGCAATGATAATGTTAACGCAATTACATATCTGATTTTCATTTGGTGACCTCATCCCTAACGGTAAGAGAAGTCTAACGAATAATCACGATGCATCACATAGCATTATCCCTCACTCTCGGAGAATACCTGCTATTGTTTGACTCTCTCACTGAGTCGTAAACACGCTCACATGTCATTCCAGCCCGGTAGCTTTCGTCAGATCGCTCAGCATAATATCGAGCTTCTTCTGCAAGGCGTCCGAGCATGTCGGCGAGCACTGCGGCGTCGGCTCCGGCTGTTTTGCTTCTGACGGCAGTGGCAAGATCTGAGGTGTGCTTTGCGGCGTCCAGGCGGACGGCAAGCTTTGTTGCTTCGGTGCGCAACTGGCTAACAGTGGCAGACAGGCCAGCAGCAGTGGCAGCAGATTTAGCGGCTTGTGCTTGTGCATCTTTTACAGCCTCATCACGGGCAATAATACGCCCTTGTTCAATCATGCGCGCGACGGTCTGAGCGTTCGCTGTTTGCGATGATTCCGCACTATCACGTTCCGCCCACTTTTTTTCCCAGCCTCGGTTACTCCAGGCATTTCCGCCGATGAATGCGACGGATACCAGAAGCGCGGCGATAATGATCTGAGAGCGAAAACTCATAGCAATATCACTCCCACAAACAAGAACCATCCCCAACCAGTCATACCCTTGCATGCGAGTATTCCGGCGACAATGAAGCAGATTGCAGATAGTAAATATTTCACTGGTCTATCCCCCAGCACGCCAGCGCGCTTTCCTGATCTCGCCGCTCTACCTGACCATAGCACCCATTTTTCTGGCCTTTGGTCAGGCGACAATCGCGGCCACCGTCTTTAATCCACCAGCGGATCGCTTCACAGGCTCCTTTACGGTCGCCCGCATTGATCCGCTTATAGAACGTAGACGGGAAACATTTTCCGGGGCCGATGTTATATGGGCAGAAAGACGCGATCCCGGCTTTCTGTGGTTCGGTCAGTGGTACCTTGATATTTCGCTCAACCCACGCCAGCGCTTTGTCGCGTTCTATGGCGTTTACTTGGGCGCATTTCTCAGAAGACAGCTTCATGCCCTGAACTACTGGCTTACCATCAACCATCGTGGCGCCACGGCAAATGGTCCAGAGTCCACCACCGTCGCGGTATGCCGTAAAGCTATTACCCTCTTTCTCATTAAGAAACTGATCGAGAATAACGGGCGCGGAAGCCCCGGCAAGAATCAAACCAACGACCGCTGCGCTCAGTTTATTCTTCAGCTTTGGTGACATTGCCATTAAGCCGGTCCTCCCTTTCCTTTTTTCGGTAATACCAGTTCACTGCACAGGTGATTACCGTGCATGCGATACCGACAATAATTGCCCAGTCGCTCAGGCTTAACCCTGCAATTCTGTCGGCCAACATCCAGGACACCTCTTTTGCTGTTT